>Mummy_p2__coassemble_1870_pt1 | contig 13925 bp, 13 predicted proteins | sample Mummy_p2__metabat2_low_PE_028 | metagenome-assembled genome bin Mummy_p2 | reverse complement strand
GTTCATTGAAGACACAGAATAGAATTAGCGCCAATGCTCATAGAGATAATTATGGAAATTGTGTGGCTTAAGAAAGCTGGGGGTCTTTTTCCTGACGTTCCTAATCAAGTGAAGCCCCTCGAAGGTCATAACATTCAACAGAAAAGTAGAAGTTTTCCAGACACTGCTGAGCGGTCTGGTCTCCGACAACTTGCTTTACCTGTTCCCAATAAGGACCAATAGCTTTCATGCTTTCGTTTAAAGAATCTCCGTACCGTTGAATCTGATAATACATGGTGTCGACAATTTTGGCGGCGATATCAATGCTTTTAAAAACCGCAAAGGCCAGAAGACCAATCAGCCGGTCTCTGGGCTCGGAAGCAGGAACAGCTTGCTCATCTGCATAAAACTCAATAGGCAGAAATGATGGATCAGGAATAGAAAGCAGCCACGACATGGTGCTTTTGATCTGATCATAACGGTCGCAGTCAAAGGATTGGGCACCTGGTTTGGACAGGATCGTCAGATTGACAATTTCACTTCGGATTGGATCTGAAAAATCGGATCGACCGTGAAAGTCGTTGTAGCTGAGAAGGACATATCCTTCATCTTCATAGCGGGCAACTTTTAAAAATTCGATAAACTGATTTCGGGTAAACCGTCCTGGTTCTCGTTTCTCAATATATTCCCAGATTTCTTTGACCGGATAGCATCCGGCATAATTCGAAAATCCCTTCAGAATTTTGCGAAGCATCCGTGAATCCGTATCTTTGAAACCGGCCTGGCGGTAGAGATCATTGAGATATCTTCTTGAATACACATCAGGCATGATCAGATTGTAGGGCTTTTTTGTGGAATCGGTGTGGCGGCAGTGTTTTTCTTCACCGCGGATTTTGCTTTCATTTTAGATTTTCCCATCGGAGAACTTCCTTTCTTGAAAAATGGACTGCTTCAGCAAGAGCACTTGCCAATCCGGTAACAGCGGGCGGCTTTCTGTCTTTTTTGTTGTGTCAAAAGCGAAAAGCCGTTTTACTCTTGATCTTTTTGGTCAGCTGTTTTCGTTATTGGCTGTTTTTATTATAAGGATCAATGAAATTTTTATCTTTTTTGACGAAAAGACAGAGCGATTGAATCTGAAATGAATGGGATCGCAATAAAAATCTCCCTGAGTTTCTGATAGATATCAACGGCTTCAGGGAGATTTTATTTGACTGGCTTGCTGATAACAAACCAGATGGTGGTTATTTCATGCTTTCATCCGAAAAGGCAAAGGGCATCAGCTCACTGACCGTGAAGATTTTGATTTCTTTGTGGTTGGTGCAGATCACTGGGGTATTCAGGGTGAGCAGATCGAGCATCACCTGGCGGCAGGCGCCGCAGGGCGGGGTGATTTCTTCTGTTGGGGCCACAACCACTAAGGCTTTGATGCGATCTTTCAGATAGCCTTGCATGACGGCAGAGAACATGGCGGTCCGTTCCGCACAGTTTGAAAGACCATACGACGAGTTTTCAATATTGGCACCCGGGATCAAAGTGTCATCACAGGTAATAATGCACGCTCCCACCGGAAAGTGCGAATACGGAACGTATGCCTTTTTGGCGGCTTCAAAGGCGGTTTCAATTGCCCGATGAAGCAGCTCTTTACTCAGCGGCAGTTTCGTTTCGTCTGTCATTGGCAATCAGCTCTCTCATCGCTTCAATGGCTACCCGAATCGCCAGGTCGGTATCGTGAACAATGGGGTTTGGCAGGCCAAGACGTTCACGTTCCTGGTTTCCGATAACCATGAAAATGGATCCTACCCGCACGCCACGGTAGGCGCCGACGGTAAACAGGGCGGCCGATTCCATTTCGGAAACTTTAACGCCAAGGCGTTTCCATGCTTCCCATTTCTGTTCCAGATCATAAGAAACCGGCATCGTTTCTGGATTGTGCTGGCCATAGAAGGAATCTTTACACTGGGTGACTCCAACACAATACGGGGCATCCAGTTTTTTTGCGCCGGCAACCAGTGCATTGACGACGTCAAAATCTGCAACGGCCGGAAATTCGATTGGTGCATACTCGCGCGATGTGCCTTCCGCTCTGACGGCCCCATTGGCGATCATGACGGAGCCGGATTCGACTTCCGGCTGCATGCCGCCGCAGGTTCCAACGCGGATAAAGGTATCCGCGCCCAGGTTAGCCAATTCTTCCAGCGCAATGGCTGCAGAAGGACCACCGATGCCAGTGGAAGTGACTGAAACTGGAACGCCATCGAGCGTGCCGGTCCAGGTTTCAAATTCACGACTGTCCGCAACTAAATGAGGATTGTCAAAGTATGCGGCAATTTTTTTGGTGCGTTTGGGGTCGCCAGGAAGCAGGACATACTTTCCGACATCTCCTTTTTTCATGTTGATATGGTACTCATATCCTTGTTCGGCATATTTCATTGTGATATTCCATCTCCTTGTTGTCTGTCTGTCTTGCCTGCAACATCTGTAGGGGCATGCAGATTATGTTGTCCGCTCCTGCAACCAGGTCTGGCTTTTTTTTGCGACTCTTTCGGTTCAATGGGAGGAAAGAAAACCGCCCGTCGATTTTGTGGGCGGGAAAAAGAAGCCAGAAGCCCGAAAAACAGGATCTGGACAAATGTAATTGTGTGATAACGCTTTCAGCACCATTATAGAAGCTTGGTTTCCACAAAGGGGGCCGGATGATCTAAAACCAGTAAAAAGTGATTTGGAAAATGTCTAGATTGAACAGACAAATTGAAAGCAAGGCTAAAGAAAAAGTGAAAATGGTAAGACCAAAAAGCAGATGAAAATATAATTGTCCATTCTGGATGGAAGGATCAATCGGAATATGCCGCATAAACATGGGGAATTTAAGCCATGATTGTGGGAAAGAAATGAACGCGTCACCCAAATTGTCTAAAAGGATATAGGCATATGAATGCGCTGTCTAAAATATACGGGGTAAGATCGCAAGTGAAGAAAGACGGAAATTGAACAGTTTGAATAAGTTCGAAATGAATAAAAGTGTTGATTCAACAAGAACAAAACTGCAGGGCTCTTCTGGATTCAGGTCACTTTCCAGATCCTGATTCAGAGGCAGATGGAAAGCAGACCGCTTTGGAATTTCGGGTGTTCGAAAGAAATCCCGAAGACTTTCCATTTGGCCACCCCAGCAAACCTGTGGTCTTTTGGGCGGTTGTTTTCCCTTTGAGTTTCAAAACACGAACTTAGAAAGAAGGCGTAATCATGGATGTCATTCGCGAACAGACTTTAGAGCGTCTGGCGATTATGACTCGAGAAGGGATTTTAAGAAGTGTATATGGCGCCAAAGCTGGTCATCCCGGCGGCAGTCTGTCGGCTGCTGATGTGCTGACGTATCTGTATTTTGACCAGATGAAAATTGATCCGCTCAATCCGCGCTGGAAGGATCGCGACCGCTTTGTTTTATCCAAAGGACATACGGCTCCGGCCTTGTATTCGGTTCTGGCCTTGCGTGGGTATTTTCCCCAGCGGGATCTGCCGACGTTAAGGCACATTGACTCGTATCTGCAGGGGCACCCGAATATGAACACAGTTCCCGGCGTGGATATGTCGACAGGCTCACTTGGCCAGGGCCTTTCTACAGGGGCTGGCATGGCGTTGGGGTTAAAGCTCCAGGGTAAGGATGAAAATGTGTACGTCATGGTCGGAGATGGCGAAATTGAAGAAGGCCAGATCTGGGAAGCTGTTTTATTTGCCCACCAGTTCCAGCTGGATCATTTGTGTGTCATCGTCGATGTCAATGGGCTGCAGCTGGACGGACCGACGGAAACCATCATGGATACGTATCCAATCGCGGATAAATTCCGCTCCTTTGGCTGGAATGTCAAGGTGATCGATGGACATGACTTCAGCTCCATTGAAGAAGGCTTTGATGATTTCGAAGCCCACCGCCACTCCCGAAAACCGACCGTGCTGCTGGCCAGGACCATTAAAGGCAAGGGCGTTTCCTATATGGAAAATCGGGTGGAGTGGCATGGTAAAGCTCCAAATGAAGAACAGTTTAACCGGGGCATGGCCGAACTGGCCCAGGCCAGGGAAAGACTGGAGGCGATGCAGTCATGACAAATGAAAAAGAACAGGTCCGGATTGCCACTCGCCAGAGTTATGGAGAAGCTTTAAAAGAGCTGGGAAGCCAGGCAGACAACCTGGTCGTTCTGGATGCTGATCTGGCCAATGCGACCAAGACCTGCCTGTTTCGAGATGCCTTTCCAGAGCGTCACATAGACTGCGGTATCGCGGAAGCCAATATGATGGACGTTGCCGCTGGCCTTTCTACCACTGGACTGGTTCCTTTTGCTTCGACGTTTGCGATGTTTGCGGCCGGCCGGGCTTTTGAACAGATCCGCAACACCATCGGCTATCCGCACCTGAATGTCAAAATCGGCGCGACACATGGCGGCTTAAGCGTCGGTGAAGATGGCGCCAGCCATCAGTGTCTGGAAGACATCGCGCTGATGCGCACAATTCCCCAGATGACGATTTTCTGCCCAGTCGATGATCCGGAGGCCAGAGCAATGGTCAAGGCCGCTTATGAACTGGATGGACCGGTGTATATGCGCTTTTCCCGCCAGGCCACCCCGATTATTCATGGGGATGACTATCAGTTTGAACCCGGCCATGGCGAAATCCTTCGCAAAGGCAAAGACATTGCAATTGTTTCCACCGGGATTCTGAGTGCAGAAGCGCTGGAAGCATGCGACTTGCTTGCCGATCATGGCATTGAGGCCACGCTCATTCACATGGGAACTATCAAGCCTCTCGATGAAGAGCTGCTGGTGGATACGGCGCGTCAGGTGAAGGGGTTTGTGACCGTCGAAGAACATAACATTATCGGCGGTCTTGGCGACGCAGTGTGTGACACGTTAAGTGAACATCATCCTTTACTGATCAAGCGACTGGGTGTTCGAGATGTCTTTGGTCATTCGGGTCCTGGCAAGGCCTTGCTTCATGAATGCGGCCTGGATGCACAGGGCATTGCCGACAGTATTGAAAAGTGGATGGATCTTCATCCTGAAATTTTTCAGCGCACAGAGGGTGTACTCAAAACCGCTGAATATTAAGAAAACACAATAGCTTTGAGGATACGATCTGGATAAGAATCTTCTTTTATTGATTCAGTTGTTCATCCAGCCTGTTCACTCAACCCTTGCTGTCAAACGAAACAGTTGTCCCATAACGCTTTTCGTCTCTTCACAAGCAAACAACACATTAAAATTCAAAAATGTCTGATAATGGTATTAATAGATAGGCACAGAAAGACAGACTGAGAATTCAGGAAATAAGCCGGAGGAAAAGAATGGAATGTTCTTCTCCATGCCTTTGATCATTAAATTCTATTGCGAGATTCTATTACGAATTTCTGCTGCGAACTTCCGTTACAAACTTCCGTTGCGGCTCGCACCACTCTTGAAAGAAGAGGAAAAGCCGGACTTGTGGATTTTCCATCAAAGCATGCGATATTCATCAAGTCTCGCTGATTCATCTATCCTTTCTATCCTTTCGCAAATGGTAAACGGACCGGTGGCAGACAGGCCGCAACGGGTCGTTATCGGACTTTGTTTTCAAGATTCCCATCTGGCCGGACGTTTTTCTGCCAGGCAGGCAAATCCGAATTCTGTGTAAAAAGGAGAAAACTATGAGCAATATCCCAACTCCCCACATTGAGGCCAAAAAAGAAGACATCGCCAAAACCGTCCTGATGCCTGGTGACCCTTTGCGCGCAAAGTTTATCGCCGAGACTTTCCTGGAAAACCCAAGACAGGTCAATGGTGTGCGCGGCATGCTGGGCTATACCGGAACGTATAAAGGCAAACCAGTCACTGTTTTTGGCGGCGGCATGGGAATGCCAAGTGTAGGCATCTACACGTATGAATTATTCAATTTCTATGATGTAGACCAGATTATCCGCATTGGCAGTGCCGGCGCGTTAAGCGATGATGCAAAACTGAGAGATGTTGTCATCGGTGTTGGAGCCTGCACAGATTCCAACTATGCTTCCCAGTTCAAATTGCCAGGAACATTTGCGCCAATTGCCGATTTCGGACTGATTACCAAAGCCGTAAAGGCAGCCGAAGAGCTGAATATTCCTGTTACAGCCGGCAATATTTTATCGACGGATGTGTTCTATTCCGCAGATGAAACCGCTCTGTCCAAGTGGGCTGAAATGGGTGTGCTGGCAACGGAAATGGAAGCTGCAGCCCTGTATATGAATGCTGCCAAGGCGCATAAAAAGGCTTTATGCCTGCTGACGATCTCGGATGCCCCATTCCGCGGCGAGTCCTTAAGTTCAGAAGATCGTCAGACCAGCTTTACCGACATGATGAAAATTGCCCTGGAACTGGCTGAATAATTCCGCCCGGCTTCAGGATTGGATTGAAATATCCCTACATACACAAGATAAAGAAGAATAATTATGAAACGCGCAAAATGTATTGCCGCAGGCCTGCTGAGTCTGTGCTTAGCCATAGGCGGCAGTGGCTGCGCCATGAACGAAAAAGATGATGACACCTACCAGGCGATCATGGTCACCGATACAGGAGGCATCAACGACCAGTCCTTTAACCAGTCAAGCTGGGAAGGACTGAAGAACTTCCGGGACAGCACAGGTTCGACGATCCGCTATCTCGAAAGTAAACAGGCGTCTGACTTTACGACCAACCTGGACCGGGCAACGGATACATACCCGGATATTGTCTGGGGAATTGGTTTCTCCCTGGCGGATTCCCTGCTGCAGGTCGCCGCAATGAACCCGGATATCAACTTTGCGATCATTGACCAGTCCTTTGAAGAAACCCCGCAAAACGTAACGGGTGTTGTCTTTAAGGCAGAAGAGTCTTCCTTTTTGGTTGGCTACATTGCCGGATTGTCGACCAAGACCGATAAAGTCGGCTATGTGGGCGCCATGAAAACCTTCGTTAACGACCAGTTCGAATATGGCTTCTTGGCCGGCGTTGCCTACGCGGCCGCTGAACTGGGCAAAGATATCGAAGTCCAGGAACAGTTCACGGAATCCTATTCCGATGTAGCCAAAGCAAAAGGAATTGCCAACAAGATGTTTGCGAATGGCTGCGATATTGTCTTCCACTCCGCCGGCGGTGCCGGATTTGGCGTGATTGAATCCGCCAAGGAAAACAATAAAATGGCGATCGGTGTCGATACCGACCAGTCCTACCTGGCTCCTGACAACGTTCTGACCAGTGGACTGAAAAACGTTGATGTTGCGGTTGAATCCATTTCCAAAATGGATATGGACGGCGAAGAAATCGGCGGCAAGACCTTCTCCTATGGACTGAAGGAAAATGGTGTTGGAATTCCGGAAGTCAATAAGAACATGGATCCGGCCGTTTACGATAAAGCCATGGAAATTCAGGAAATGATCATCAATGGCGACCTGGTTGCTCCATCAACGGAAGAAACCTACAACGAATTTATTGCCAACCTCAATGGAACCAAATAGGTTCAAAGCCTGACTGCTTTTTGACTGGCGGTCTGCCCTCTGGCTGACTTGCCCTTGACTGTTTTTAAAAGCCGGGCCAATGGCCTGTCTTTCTGGGCTGACCTTGCCCGGGATGAATCCGCTTCGAACTTTGAATATCCAGTCTGATTCAGTGGATTCATCACTGCTCATATTCATATAAGAATAATTACGTGGGAATGATCAGACAGAAACAGGCAGAAATAAACGAGAAGGTCTCAGACCGGCAGATTCAAAAAAGCCGGACCTGAAGGCTGCCTGAGGCAGCTTTTCCAGACAGAATCAGAAAAACTGAAACAATCAAATCATCCAACATAGAAACAAACATAGAAACAAAAGTATAGAAAAATCAAAATGCCGACAAAAATTCTCTTTACGCTTTATCCGTAAATCAAGAAAGAGACAAAAAGATTAAGTGACAAAAGAGAATTTGTCTGTGCATGGCGCTCCATTCAAAACGAGCGAATGTCTCCAGAAAAAACCAGAGGGATCTGGCCGCGACCTGTAAGGCGCCGAGCGTTTCTGGAGGTGAAGGAGCAATATCATTATGGTACCCGATAATAAGTATGCGGTTCAGATGCATGGCATTACCAAGCGGTTTGGGACCCACACCGCTCTGGATTCTGTCGATCTGAATGTGCAAAAAGGCAGTATCCACGCCATCTTAGGTGAAAACGGTGCCGGAAAAACGACCTTGATGAATATCCTGTATGGACTTTATCAGCCGGATGAAGGCGAGATTTACCTGTATGGTAAAAAAGTGGATATGAAAAACCCAAACGTTGCCATTGCCAATGGCATCGGCATGGTGCACCAGCACTTTATGCTGGTGGAGAACTTTACAGTTGCCCAGAACATTATTTTAGGAAAAGAAACATGCAGCGGCTTTGGCGTTCTGAACATGAAAAAAGCCAAGAGCGATGTCCAGGCTCTTGTCGACAAGTACGGCCTGGAAGTCGATCCAGATGCATTGATTTCTGATATTTCCGTTGGCATGCAGCAGCGGGTTGAAATCCTGAAGGCAATTTATCGTGGCGCAGACATCCTGATTCTCGATGAACCGACCGCCGTATTAACGCCGCAGGAAATCAACGAGCTGATGATTACCATGCAGCGCTTAGTCAAAGATGGCAAAACCATCATTATCATTACCCACAAATTAAAAGAGATCCTGGCTTCTTCCGATTACTGCACCATTATCCGCCGCGGTAAATGGATTGATACGGTCGCTTTGATCAACATCAATGAAAACCAGCTGGCTGACATGATGGTTGGCCATGCGGTCAAACTGAAAGTTGAAAAGACGCCGGCCGATCCAAAAGAAGAAATCTTCACTATGGAAAACGTCAATGCCAAGGATGCGCGCGGCATTCCAGCCTTAAAAGATATGAACTTAAGACTGCGCAAGGGCGAAATCTATGGTCTGGCCGGTATCGATGGCAATGGTCAGAAGGAACTGATCGAAGTCATTACCAACCTGCGCAAAGCAGATTCTGGAAAGATCACAATGAATGGCGAAGAAATCCAGAATACAACCACCCGCAATACTATGAATCACAAGATTTCGACCATTCATGAAGACCGTGAAAAACGCGGCCTGGTTCCTGATTTTACCGTTGAAGAGAACGTCATTCTCGATACCTATATGAAAGAGCCGTACTCGAAAAATGGCATCCTCAAATCGAAACCAATTGAAAAAGAAACCAAAAAACTCATTAAGGAATACGATATCCGTCCAGATGACTGTGAAAAGAACTTAATCCGCGGCCTGTCTGGTGGTAACCAGCAGAAAGTCATCATTGCGCGTGAAATCGCCAATGATCCGGATCTGTTGATTGCGGTGCAGCCAACCCGTGGTCTGGATGTTGGTGCGATTGAAACCGTGCATAACATGCTGGTGAAAGAAAGAGACAAAGGAAAAGCCGTCCTGCTTGTGTCTCTGGAACTGGATGAAGTCATGTCTGTAGCCGACCGAATCGGCGTCATTTATGACGGCCACATTCAGGGTGAATTCAAACAGGGTGAAGTCGATGAACAGACAATTGGTCTGTTGATGGCAGGGGGTAGTCTCTCATGACACGCTTCATTCAAATTCTCAAAAAACCGGTAACGGGAACTCTGATTGCCATTTTATTTGGCTTTATCGTTGCGGGCTTTATCCTCTCCTTTGCCGGATATAACCCATTTGCAGCTTTCCATGCTTTAATTACCGGCATTATCGGCCGTCCAAAATATCTGGCCAATATTGTCGTTAAATCCACTCCATTGATTCTGACCGGTGTTTCGGTTGCCTTCGCCTATAAGATGGGCCTGTTTAATATCGGTGCCGAAGGTCAGTACATTGTCGGTGCTCTGGCTGCCAACCTGGTGGGCATTACTGTTCACCTGCCAGCCATTCTCCAGCTGCCGCTGGTTTTACTGTCCGGTGTTGCAGCGGGTGCCTTATATGGTGCTTTTTCCGGCTGGTTAAAAGCACGCTTTAAGATTCATGAAGTTATTTCCGGGATCATGCTCAACTGGATCGCCCTGTATTTTTCCAACTGGATCATTAACCTGGATGCTTTCCATAAACCCAACACATCCGGTGCGTATCCAATTGACCAGGCCGGCTGGACAACGTTCTTTCCAAACTGGAAATCCACGGCCGAAGCTGGCCAGTTCATGACGGATCATCCATATATTGGAGATATTCTGCGAACCGATTTCAACGCTGGATTTATCTTCGCCATCGCCCTGGCAATCCTGATGGCTTACGTGCTCTATCGCACAACCAAGGGCTATCAGCTGCGCGCGGTTGGTGACAACAAAGATGCCGCTGAATTTGCGGGCATTGATGTCAAGAAAAATATGATTCAGGCCATGCTGATTTCCGGTGCCCTGGCCGGTCTTGCTGGTGCTTTAAATATTGCCGGCAACGCTCCACACGCCGTCATGCAGCTGGCTGCCTTTGAAGGCAACGGTCTGAATGGTCTGTCAGTTGCGTTTATCGCAGATGGCAGTCCTATTGGATGTATTTTCTCTGGTTTCCTGTTTGGCGGCCTTCTGTATGCAGGTCAGTCTATTCAGTATATGATTGGCGCGCCAAGTGAAATCATTAATATCCTGATCGGTACCATCGTATTCCTGGTTGCCCTGAAGGATGTTGTTGTAGTCATTGCAGACCGCATGGAGGCAAGACAAGTGCTCAAGCGCAAAGAACAGGCGCGGGCAGCGAAAGGAGGCGCTGCTTCATGTTGAATACTCTGACTCTGATCATCGGTATTACGATGATGTATGCAACCCCGATGGCTTTTGCGGCCTTAGGCGGGGTAATCTCTGAACTTTCCGGTGTTACAAACATCGGCATGGAAGGCATGATGACCATTGGTGCCTTCGTCGGAGCGAGTGTTGGTTATTTCAGCGGCAATCCATGGCTGGGTGTCCTCTGTGCCGGTATTTCCGGTGCCTGCCTGGCGTTATTCCATGCGATTGCCTCGATCGAATTCCATGCTGACCAGACAGTGTCGGGCGTTGCCTTAAACCTGATTGGTCCTGCCTTAGCATTATTCTTCTGTCGTCTTGCGTTTGATGGCTCCGCTGTTACTCAGCCAGTTGCCAACAAACTGCCAAAACTTTTTGGACCCAATGCCAGCGGCATACTGGGCAATCTGAATGTCGATATGATGGTTGTCATCGCGATTATTCTGGTTGCGATTGCCTGGTTTGTGATTTATCACACCAAATGGGGCCTGCGCATTCGTGCCGTCGGTGAAAACCCGGCTGCTGCAGATACCTTAGGTGTCAATGTCAAACTCGTTCGTTATATCTGCGTAATCCTGTCTGGATTCCTTGCCGGCATGGGTGGAGCTGCCGTTACTCTGTCTATCGTTGCCCAGTTCTCGCAGACATCGATTGCCGGTCAGGGCTATATGGCACTGGCTGCGGTTATCTTTGGCCGCTGGCTGCCACATGGTGCTTACCTGGCCTGCCTGCTGTTTGGTTTTGCCCAGGCGTTAACCGTTGTCTTTGGCGGCGGTACTGGCGGACTTCCAACACAGATCATTGCTATGCTTCCGTACGTCATGACGATTTTGATCCTCATGCTCTTTGTCGGAAAATCGAACGCACCAAAAGCAGATGGTGTGCCGTATATTAAAGGACGGCGTTAAACAATATGAAAAAATACAATCGAATCTTTACAATCGTCATCGACTCTTTTGGAGCCGGTGAAGAACCGGATGCCGCCAAGTTTGGAGATGTCGGATCTGATACCATGGGCCATATTGCTGAACATATGGACCACTGGAAAATTCCAAACCTTCAAAAACTTGGTCTGGCCAATCTCCATCACCTGCAGGGCGTAGACCCGGTTGAAAAACCAATGGCCAAATATACGACTCTGCGCGAAAAATCCAATGGCAAGGATACAATGACCGGCCATTGGGAAATGATGGGTCTTGAAACCAAAGAACCATTTGTAACCTTTACTGATCATGGTTTCCCACCTGAACTGATTGCGGAGCTGGAAGAAAGAACCGGCCGTAAAATTATCGGCAACAAGGCTGCCAGCGGAACGGAAATCCTTGATGAACTGGGTGAAGAAGAAATCAACGAAGGCCATCTGATTGTTTATACTTCGGCTGACTCTGTTTTACAGATCTGCGGCAACGAAGAAACGATGGGCCTGGATACGTTATACAACTATTGCGAAATCGCTCGTGAAATCACGATGAAACCAGAATGGAAGGTTGGCCGTGTCATTGCCCGTCCATATGTCGGCAAGACCAAAGGTCACTTTACCCGTACCGCAAATCGTCATGACTATGCTCTGCAGCCATTCGATAAAACCGATCTGGATGCCCTCAAACAGGCTGGCCTGGAAACCATCTCGGTTGGTAAGATTTATGACATTTTCGATGGCCAGGGTCTGACGGAATCCAATAAATCCCAGTCTTCTGTTCACGGCATGGAACAAACCGTTGATATTGCTAAACGTGAATTCTATGGCTTATGCTTCGTTAACCTCGTTGACTTTGATGCCAAATGGGGCCATCGCCGCAACCCAGTCGGCTATGGTGAAGAAGTTGAACGCTTCGATGAAAAACTCGGCGAACTGATGAAAGTCCTCAATGATGATGACCTGTTGATCATCACAGCTGACCATGGCAATGATCCAACGTTCAAAGGCACCGACCATACTCGTGAACGTGTTCCATTCCTGGCCTGGTCTCCTTCGATGAAGGAAGGCGGCCCGCTCGAAGAAAAGGATACTTTCGCTGTCATTGGTGCAACGATTTCCGATAACTTCGATGTACCTAGATCTGATCATCTGATCGGTGAATCAATCCTCGATGAAATCGTTGACTGAACATACAGACTGAAATCATCGAAAAGACAAAAGCCCAAAATACAAAAATAGACTTGAGTAGAATTCGAGACTGAATAGAAATTCAGAAGGCAAACGGAACCTGAATTTCGAAACCAGACATCGATCACAAGAAATAATCATCTGTACAGGGCAGTGCTTCTTTCTGGAAAATCAGATCAGCAGTACTGCTCTGTCAGATTGTAAGTCCAGGTGAATACAATGAATGAAAAAGAAATTCTGAAAAAAGTCGACCATACATTACTGTCTACAACTGCAACATGGGATGAAATCCGTCAGATTGTCGATGACGGCATCGCATTTGACTGTGCATCCGTATGCATTCCAGCCAGCTATGTCAAACAGGCAAGTGACTATGCAGAAGGCAAAATCCCGGTATGCACCGTCATCGGTTTTCCAAATGGCTATGACACCACAGCCGTCAAAGTTGCAGCGGCTAAAGATGCAGTGGAAAACGGCGCGGCCGAAGTTGATATGGTCATCAACTTAGGCTGGGTCAAAGATAACCGCGATGATCTGGTCCTGGATGAAATCCGCCAGGTTCGCGAAGCCATTCCAGATGCCTTGTTGAAGGTCATTGTTGAATGCTGCGACCTGACTGAAGACGAAAAGATTCGGATGTGCAAAGTTGTCAATGAGTCCGGTGCTGAATATATCAAAACCTCTACCGGATTCTCCAAAGGTGGTGCAACCTTTGAAGACGTAGAACTACTTCGCAAATATTCAGATCCAAAGGTAAAAGTCAAAGCTTCCGGCGGTATTGGGACCATGGAAGACGCTGAAAAGCTCGTGGAACTGGGCGCTGACCGCTTAGGTGCCAGCCGACTGGTTAAAATCGCGAAAGCAAATCAGAAATAAGCCAGAGAAAAGGCTAAAAACCCAAGGTGTAACCCTCTAAGATAGAAAACGGCGAATGAAGAAGAACTTCATCCGCCTTTTTTGTGGATTTTCAAAGGAGAATTGGAGGACGTTGATACCACGTTTTTTGCTGAAAACCACCTGATTTTTGATGGAAAGTTACTGTTCACACGGTCAGATAAATGTTTTAGATAAGCAAAAAAAGACTGCTGC
>Mummy_p2__coassemble_1797_pt1 | contig 14478 bp, 11 predicted proteins | sample Mummy_p2__metabat2_low_PE_028 | metagenome-assembled genome bin Mummy_p2 | reverse complement strand
ATCACTAACGTCGATAATAGTCTCGATAGTTAAACACACTATTTGCGTAAGAACCAATTTTGGCGCTTAAAACTTTTCGGTCATTGAAGTAGAAAGACTAAACAACCTTTAGAGGACAATATTGTAAATTTGGAGGATTGCTTTTCATTTTTTGCTCGATTGAGTCAGTTGCCCATGTTTGAAATCTTTGAGTGGTGATATACTCATAAGGGTAAACGGAGGTAACTAACGTTATGGAATTAAAAGGATCTCAGACCGAGAAGAACCTGCAGGCCGCTCTTGCTGGTGAATCCCAGGCTTACACGAAATATCAGTGGTTCGCATCTCAGGCTAAAAAAGAAGGCTATTGCCACGTAGCCAGCGTGTTTGCAGAAACTGCTATGAACGAAAAAGCACATGCAAAACTGTGGTTCAAATATCTGCACAATAATGAAACTCCATCCACTATGGAATGCTTACAGATGGCATGGGATGGCGAAGATTACGAAACAACTGAAATGTACAAAGAATTCGCCAAAACGGCTGCTGACGAAGGCTTCAAAGAAATCTCCAAGAAGATGGAACTCGTTGGTGAAATCGAATTACACCACAGAGACAGATATGCAGACCTGATGAACCTGATCAAAAACGATCTGATGTTCGCTCAGCCAGAAGAAGTAAACTGGATCTGCCTCAACTGCGGATACATTACAAAAGCAAAAACTGCACCAAAAATCTGCCCAGTCTGCAAACATCCTCAGAGCTGGTTCGAAGTTCTCGTTGACTACAACCAGACAATGGCTAACCCATCCAACATCTAAGTCTATTCTTCTAGACAATTAGACAACCGGTTCTGTCTGCGCTTCAGACAGAACAGTTATGATCATGATGAAATGACAATGCCCGCCCGCATTGTCTTGAAGCTTCCTGTATCTTTCCGGATATGGGAAGCTTTTTTAATGCCTGAATGACGCGTTTGCAGAGTCCGACCAGTATCCGTCCACATTCTTCGTCCGTTTCTTATAGCTCCTCTTATTCCATCAATTTCTTCATCAAAATTATCTGCTTCGGGTGATCGATTACATTCTCTTTCATTTTGCTGGAAACGAACCGTGTGGTGGGAATAAATCACAGATCTGATCGTTGTATGAACACTGTAATCTAACTGTATTTCGCGTCCTGTAGCTTGTTTTTTCTTTGTTTTTGCAAATTTTCTCTCCTGGATTACGATTTGGATTTTCAACAAATATTCACTTCTGCTTCCCAAGTTAAGGTCCAAATACCCTCTTTGTTTCGCACGTTGTGCAGGGCAATGAAAGGATGGATCGGATCAAGCATATCTGAACTTTTCTGAAAAGAGCCGGCCAGGCCATTTTAACGGCCAGAAAAGACAATGAAAATCCTCAGTTTATAAAAATGCAACAAACGAGAAACATCGCGATTGCAAATGGCTTGAATGTGCGCATCTTTTCCCTGGAGCCATAGAAAATAGGCAGACAAAAGAATCAGAACCAAAGCATAGATTGCCTGTTGACGATAGAAGATAGAAAAAATCACCAATCAGGTAGAAAAATGAAAGAAAAAAGATTCAGAACAATTCTAATCAACCGCATTTCTTCGGTCTCTGCCTCTGTCATTTATGGATGAAAACAAAAGCGGGCAGTTATGCCCATAAGAATACGAAATCAAATAATGAACACTGCTGCCAAACCTCTCTTTCTTTTCCTCTTGATTTAAAACACGATTCATGATCAGAAAGTGCCTTAAAAATGAAGATTGAAGAGCAAGACGGTCAGCACTTTTCGACTATCAAAATTTAAGGTCATCACTTACAACAGGGATTTCAAGACCAGAATTGGCAGGAACAGTTTGATAAAGTGAAACGGATTGTAAACAGTTAGAAACTTGCGAAAAAATTTTCACAAAAAATTTAAACAGCCAATTATATTGTCACTATTAACGGTAGTATAGAGAGCATCTGATCAGAGAACAGAGAAATTATTCCTGTCAAAAATTATCGGCATTACATTTCAGGAAGATAGAAGCAGGCGATAGAATGAAACTGAAGCTGAGAAACCAGATTGAATGCAACTCATCAAACACGTATTCAAGAATGAAAAATGAGCAACAGAACGTATTTCCTTCCTCCATCTTCCAGAGAGCAAAGAAAGAAAGCAGGATCCCAGACATGGGATAGAAGGAGATCGTATATGACGCACAACTCAAGAAACCGTACCAGGAAATCCAGCCCGGAAACTAAAGAAATCAAACTTGTTGCCCTGACCGTATGCAGTGCGATTGCAGCGATTGTCGGCTACTCAGTGATGACCTCTACTGCGAGTGTCGAAGCCCATCGTGTGAGCTCAGACCAAGTGAAAACAACAGAGATTGCGGATGTTTCACCGATCATGGATGAAAAAACAGATCACGACTCTGTAGACACAATTGTTGATTCAAAAAAGATTGAATCAACACAGGCCCAAAAACCCGCAAACGTTGACGACGATAAGGATCAGACTGCCGCTTCCGGTTCCTTGCAAGATCCAGTGGCCCAGGCTTCTGAGCCTTCAGCAGCTACCCCAAAAGATTCAGCTGCAGAGACGACGGCTGATGCACAGGAACCAGTTGCTGCCCAGACTTCGACTGGTGTTCATGACACAACAGCTCCAGCTCAGCCTGCTGCTTCCACTCCAGATCCAGCTTTGGCTGCTCCGGTTCAGACTGCTCCATCCAATCCGGTTCCAGTGGTTGAAACTGGATTTGAACCGTTTGAAGACGCTGGCACAGATGGAAATGCAACCCTGCCAGTTTTGGACGCTGCGGCTACGGTAAATGATTCAGGCATTCCAGACAATCAGATCTGGCATGTTCATTATGTCTCGAGCTGGGGTGCAGGTTCGGCTCCAGTTGATGGTTCGGTTGGTCTTTGGGCAGATGGCTGGTTCATTGCGCATTCTCATATGCCAAACGGCGACATGATTGCTTCACAGCCGGCTTATGTTGAAGTTGATGGTCAGATTTATGCCCTCAAAGATTCCTGGGTTTCGGATGATTATGTCACCACGGATGAAGTGGCAAGGGCAAGAGCGAACAATGGCATTGTCTTCCAGACCTGCATTACGGATACTACCAATCGTCTGGTTCACTACGAACCAGTAGATGGTCCGGGCTATCCATACCAGTTTGATCAATTCCCATACACTTTTTCAGATCATGCTATTCTTGGTGTGTAAATTTTGAATTTTGACTCCTGATCGATTCAGGAGTTTTTTTGTATTCTGCTTTTTGTGCTTTGTCTTTATACTTTGTCTTTGGGCTTTACATTTTGACTGATCGTTTTGAGGGAGATATTCAAACGAGTGGAAAAAGGAAAAGACTCTGGATATGGAAAAAGTCAGTATTTCCTTTCCCAAAAAATATAGAGAAAATACAAACGGAGTAAGAAGAGTGAGAGGGAGGATGAAAGGTGAATTCGGCGGTTGTTATTTTAAGCCAGCAGGTCATGATTATGTTCCTGTTGATGGCAGTTGGGTATCTGCTTTTTTCGTATCGGGAAGATTGATCAGAAGGGATCGGAGTATGTTTCGTTTCTGGTTTTGTATATTTCGACCCCGATGCTGATTCTGGAATCGCTGCTGGTTCCATTTGAACCAGGAAAACTGGTTCTTGGCGTATGGATACTGGTGCTCTCGGGAGCGGTGATGCTCATTTCGGCCATTGTTGGCAAGTTGTTTTTTAAACGCCACCCCCTGCGGCAGTTTACCGTCGTGTTTTCCAATGTTGGTTTCATGGGAATCCCGCTGGTACGAAGTTTACTGGGAAATGAAGCGGTATTTTTCATGTCGCTTTTCAATGTTGTTTTGACCGTTCTGGTCTGGACGTATGGAGTTTATCTGTTAACCGGAAGCTGGAAAGATGTGTCTTTGAAAAAAGTCATTCTCAATCCCTGTATCCTTGCGGTAATTGTCGGACTGATTTTCTTTGTGTGTGGAGTTCATTTGCCCGTGGTCATCACCGAAACCATTCATAATCTGGGAAATCTGAATACGGGTCTGGCGATGCTGCTGTTGGGAATTTACTTGGCGCAGACCGATCTGGCGGCTTTCTTTGTTAAAAAAGAAGTCTGGAAAATCAGCATTCTGCGGCTGGTCGTTGTCCCTTTGATCACTCTGGCGATGCTGGTTTTGATTCCCATCGATAATACGGGATTTAACAGTCAGGATGGTTTTACTGGTGGCGGCAGCGACACCAACTGGTGGACTTTTACCGATGCTTTCCCAGCAGTTCGATCAGGATTATGAGTTTGGATCTGGCGTTGTCAGCATTACAACACTCTTGTCTTTGATCACCATGCCGCTTTGTATGATGCTTGTCCCGTTTGCCTGAAAGAAGCAAGAGGATCTTCTTGATTGGGCGATTCAAGGGATGATATTTGAATTGAGACTGGTTGTTTTATTTGAGCAGGAAGTTGAAGGTGGATTCTTTGGAATCTGCCTTTTTTGTTGGATGTTAATTGATCAGGATTAAAAAAACGCCTCATAAGTCTTGCAATTCTTGCAGGCGTGAAAGGGAATTTGAAGTTTATGGGATGGTTGACTACAATGAGTGATATGAACCAGTATGATACTTTTTCTTCAATGAGACTGATTGATGTTCTCAAACAGGGATATACTTTGCGTTTTCTCGATCTGCCCGTACTTGTCCGTTTTGAAAATGGGAAGTTTCTGGTGAGCGGACCCAATTTTACCCTGCGGCTCGATCAGAATGGCTTTCTGGAGACGTATGGCCGCTATACGGCGATCGTGGCCGATTTCAGCCAGACGGTCGATGAGAAAAAAGACGAAGAGTACTATGCCTGGCGAAGGGAGAAACAATAGCGTATGGCGAAAGAAAAAAAGCCTTATCCTGTCCTGTATGTCTTATCCACCCGTGGCAGCCTGTTTCGAAATGGCTCCGTCAATCCAACGCTGCATTTTGGCGTGGTGACGGATGAAGCCAGAATGAAAGAAGATCCAGAGTATGCCGCTTATATGGATGAGATGATCAATAAAGAAATTCCACAGGCGATCATTAATAAATTTGTCGTCAGTCAGCCGTTGTATCTGACCAACGATAAGATCCCGTTTCTGTTATTCAAATCCAATATTGACCCCTACAGCCTGAAAGAGTTCTGTAAGGCCATTCTGCAGGAGATCAGTTTCCACACGGGCGTGCGCCATTCTGGTGTTTATGGTCTGGATAAAACTCTGCTTCTGGAAATGAACAAGAATCCCGGCCTGCTTGGCTCCATGCATTTAAGCAATAAGGGCGAAAAACTGACCCGGTCGGAAGCGATGAAAGACTTCTCGCAGCCGCTTGAATTTGAAGGCGATCCCATGGATCAGGGCATCATGTGTCCGTTTGACATCTGGAAAGAAGAAAAACGGCGTGAGGCTTTAAAAGAGCAACAGAAATCGGATGACGAGGAGGAAATCGTTTTATGGTAAACCCTCAGACTTCTACATCTGCCAAGCCTTTGAGTCTGCGTCGGACGATCAACATCTGTATGGGATGCATGGGCATCTATTTTGGTGTTCAGATTATCGCCGCTCTGTATCCAAGCCTGATGATCGGCTTTATGAATGCCCGGCTTGGCTATTATTACTATTACTCACCCGTTCTTGATACGTTGAATCAGCTTCTGGTAAATCTGGTGACACTGTTTGCGACCGTTGCTTCCGGTGGCATGGCAGCCTGGTTTGGCATCAAGATGATGGGTGTGAATTTGAAAGCACAGTTTGAACAGACCCATTTTGACCGCTCCTGGATTTTCAAGGGCGCAGCCATGATGTTTGCGGCCAACCTGATTCTTTCCTGGCTGGTCTCTTTGCTGAATAGCCTTCTTGGCGTCTTTGGAACCGGTATTGATCAGGTCGGTCTGAGCAATGCAGGCGGTGTTGCGGGATTCCTTCTGAACTTTCTGATGGCAGTTGTCGCTGCCCCATTCTTTGAAGAAGTGATCTTTCGCGGCATCATGTGCAAGAGTCTGGCCCGCTTTAACAAAGGTTTTGCGGTCATTTTCTCCGCACTGCTCTTTGGAATTGCGCATATGAATCTGTATCAGGCCATTCCGGCATTTGGAATGGGAATTATCCTTGCTTTTGTATATCTGCGCAGTGGATCTTTATGGGTGCCAATTCTGATGCATGCGATCAACAACTTCATGGCGCTGCTTGAAACCTATGCGCCAGTCCTCTTCTCTATCCTGATTTCGCTTGTCATGATAGTCCTTGCGGTGGTTGGTGTGTATTACATTTATAAAGAACGCCGCCAGTTTGCGGGGGTATTCCGTCAGAACCGGAATGCTAAAGGAGAATGGAAAGCAGTTCGAAGCAATGGCGGCTTCTGGGTGCTGATTGTGATCTTTGCGCTGATCTGCCTGTTTGGATTGATCGGTACGATATTTTTGAATGTTGCTCTGTATTGAGAACTTGACTGTTCATTCTTTAAACTGAATTTGAATTGAATCAGATTGTAAGGCGGTGAATTCCGCCTTTTTTGATGCCTTTTCGTAGACTGATTTTTAAAAATATGATGGAGATAAGAAGTGAATGTGACTGAAAAATACCAAAAAGGTATACAAAGCCGGCGAAGACTTCCAAGATAATACTATTGGTGCGTTGGTTTGCGGATGCCGGCTTCTGGTTTGTCAGTCTCTGGTTTATGGAAAGATGAATTCAGAAAAGATAGAAAAGATACGAAAAGCCAATGGGCAGTTAACAAAGCCAACAAACAATAAATGCCAACAGACAATAAACCAAACGATCAATATTGAAGACAGAAATCAACAAAATTGAAATAGACAGAACTATTGAAAAATCAATACAACAGAATAGACAAGACAATTGAAGAAGAGAAAGGGGAATACGGAATGAAACTGATCCATCTGGCCGATCTGCACCTGGGCAAGAAAGTCTTTGGCTACGATCTGATGGAAGAACAAAGAGATGCGCTCAATCAGGTAATTGAACTGGCTAAAGCACGCCAAGTGGATGGGGTGATGATTGCGGGAGATGTGTTTGATACGCCTATCCCGCCGGTCGATGCGGTGGCTTTGCTTGATGAGTTTCTCAACCAGCTTCATCACCTTCAAATTGAAGTGATGATCATCAGCGGCAATCATGATTCCGGCGGCCGCCTGGATTTTGGATCCGGAATTTTTAAGGAGTCAGGCATTCATATTGCAGGCACCTGGAATGGCCAGGTGGAATTTGTCGATCTGCAAAAGAATGAAGAAGTGGTGCGGATTCATCTGCTCCCGTTTTTAAGACCCGGCATTGTCCGCGCTGCTTTAGGGGTTTCGTGCCAGAGCTGGAATGAAGCTTTAGATCTGGCTTTACAGACGGTCAATTTCCGCGAGGATGCGGCCAATATTTTAATGAGCCACCAGTTTTATGCGGGCGGACAGCTTTGTGAAAGTGAAGCAGCCAATGTCGGCACCCTCGATCAGGTCAGCACCAGCCTGCTGGAACCGTTTGATTATTGTGCCTTAGGCCATCTTCATAATCCACAGGCTCCGGGCAGAGCGGTGAACCGCTATCCGGGAACTTTGTTGAAATTTTCCTTTTCGGAAATTAATACTCAAAAAACCATTACGCTTGTGGAAACTCATCCGGATCATTCAGCGGCGATTGAAGAGATTCCGGTGATCCCTAAGCGGGAAATGATTCATCTGAAAGGAAAATTTGCGGATCTGCTGGATAAAGACTATCTTCGCAGCGTTGATCGGGAGGCTTATGTCTATATCACCCTGGAAGATCCAGAAGAAATTTTCCAGGCTTATGAAAAGCTGCGGGAACACTATCCGAGAATTTTAAAGATTGAATACTGTAATCTGCCCAAAGCCCATGCGATGGATGATTATGCAAGGGAAATTGAACGCATGAAAAATCCGCTGGAAATTGTGTCCGATTTTTATACTCTTCAAAACAATAAAGATTTAAGTGAGGATATGGTCAGACAGCTTGCTGACATCTGGGAGGAACTCCATGAAACCAATTAAACTGACCATGCAGGCGTTTGGCCCCTATGCTCATACAGAAGTGGTTGATTTTCAGGCCTTTGGTGAGAAAGGGCTGTTTTTAATCAGTGGGGATACAGGGGCTGGCAAGACGACGATTTTTGATGGCATTGTCTATGCCTTATATGGAGAGCTTTCCGGAGAACTGCGTAAACCGGAAATGCTGCGGTCGAAATATGCGTCTCCAAAAGTGGATACCTTTGTCGAACTGGAATTTGAACTGCATGACAAGAACTACATCATCCGCCGTTCTCCTGAATATATGCGGGACAAGAAAAATGGAAATGGGCAGACCAAACACGCCAGCAGCGTGGAAATGATTGATGTCGAAAGCAAGAAGTCACTGACCAAAGTGGTGGAAGTGCGTGAGGCGATCAACCGCCTGATCGGGCTGGATGCGCGCCAGTTCAAACAGGTTGCCGTCCTGGCTCAGGGTGAATTTATCCGGCTGCTGGTTGCCAGTACAAAAGACCGCACTCAGATTTTCAGAGATCTGTTCCAGACCAGTGATTATGCCGTCCTGCAAAGCGAGATTTTAGAGCGCTCCAAAAAAGCCCGCGATGAAGTCAATGCCGCACAGGCGACCATTGACCGGCTGTACCAGTCATTTCGGGGAATGGATGCAAGTACGCTGCTTGAACCGGAGCGGATTGAAGAATTCCTGAAAGGTCAAGAAAAACAGCTGGAACGTCTGATTCAGGATCAGGCGGACTGGCAAAAACAGCTGGCTGAAGCATCCAAACAGAAAGGACAGCTTGACCAGCAGAAAGAACGATTTGATCTCTGGTTTAAAACCGGCAAGGATCTGGAAATTTTAAAGCCGCTCTATGACAAAACGGTGCAGGAAGTCGAAGAGCTGAAGAAAAAACAGCCGGAAATGCAGGAGAAGAGCTATGAGATCAAAAAACTGACCGACCAGCTCGAACAGTTTGGCCAGTACCGCCAAATGGAAAAAACATATGCGGACTTACAAAGGGATCTTCTTAAGAAAACGGCGACCTTTGAAGAGTTTAAAGCCAAATTAGCCGCTGATCAGTTCCGCCAGCAGCAGCTTCAGGCCAGGGCTGAAGAACTGATCAATGCTCCCGCTTTGCGCCAGCAGACTGAAGCATTGTGCGCGCAGTTTCAGGAAGCTGCCAATCGCAAAGTGCAGCTTGATCAGCTCAATCAGGAAATCTTTGGACAGCAGCAGGCATTTGCCACTCTTGCCGCTCAGGCTGAGGAGGCTCAACAGCTCTACCTTCAGAAAAACAGCCAGTTTTTAGCCGGTCAGGCCGGTATCCTGGCCAATACCCTTCAGCCCGGTCGGCCCTGTCCGGTATGCGGCTCCATTCATCATCCAGATCCAGCTTGTCTCGAGCACGATATTCCCGATGAACGGACGTTGAAAAAACTGGAAAAAGAGGCCAATGATAAAGCCAAAAGAGCCCAGCGCCAATCCGAACTCTGTGCTGGCCTGCTCTCACGCAGGGAAGAGCAGGAAAAAGCACTGCACCAGCTCGAAGCTACGCTTCCACCTAACCAGAGTCTGGCTTCAGTGCAGGAAGCACTGAAAATGTTTAATGATCAGTGCAACGAGCGGGAAAACATTTTAAAGACCCTCCGATCCCTGGCAGCCGATCTCGAAAAGCGCCTGGAACAAAAAGAGAATGGCCAGAACCATCTTGAACAGCTCACCGCCCAGGCAAGCGAACTGGCTGGCCGTCTTCAGAGTTTTAAAGAAACCCTCAGCTTTGATCAGGAAGATCAGGCAAAGCTTCGCCTGAATACGCTTCGTCAACAGGCTGCTGCCTATGACCAGCAAAAAGCCAGCAGTGAAAAACAGCTCGACAGCCAGAAATCCCGTCTGTTCCAGCTGCAGGGCATTCTGGAAACCTATGACAAACAACCCGAAGATCCGCACTTGCAGATCGAACAGCTTGGACAGCAGCTCACTCAGATTGAGCAGGCCATGAATCAGGTCAACAGCCAGATTCGCGAATTGCAGGGTCAGCTGAAGATCAATACTTCAATCTTTGAACAGCTCCAGGATGTCGAAAAAGACTTGCCCAAACTGCGCGAAAAAGCACAATCTCTCAAAAACCTTTCTGATACCCTCAATGGAACCCTGGCCGGACAGACCAAAATCAATCTGGAAACCTACGTGCAGATCACGTTCTTTGAACAGATCATTTCTCGCGCAAACCAGAAACTGAATGTCATGACCAGCGGCCAGTATGAACTCATCCGCGCCGAAGAAGGCGGCAAAGGCAAAGTCGGACTGGGACTGGATGTTGTCGATCACTTCAACGGATCCCAGCGCCCGGTTCAGTCCTTATCCGGTGGAGAACAATTCCTGGCTTCTTTATGTCTGGCCCTTGGTCTTTCGGAAGAGATCCAGATGGAGGCCGGCGGTGTTTCTTTGCAGACTTTATTTGTTGATGAAGGTTTTGGCTCTCTGGATGAAGAATGTCTGAACAAAGCCATTCAGGCGCTCAACCAGATTGCAGATTCTCGGATGGTCGGCATTATTTCTCACGTTGAATCGCTGATGAACCGGATTGAACATCAGATTCTGGTCACCAAAGATCCGGTCAACGGCAGCCGGACACGTATTGAAACTCTTTAGTCATACGGAATCAACGGACAATAAATGGGCAATAGATAAAACGACAATCGATCATAGATCAATATAAGAATCGAAAACTGGCAAGATAAAACGTCCTGTCGGTTTTTCGTTTTTACTGGTTTTTCACGCCTGGCTGACTTCATTTCTGGCAAGTCCTGTCTTTTGCAAAACGAAAAAACCTGCCAGACAGGCAGGTCATATGAGTTCGTACAATAGGAAAAACCAAGATTCAAACGCATCAGAAAAGTCCGTTAAGGACACTCTGTAAAGACAAAACAACGGTAAAGAGGGAAAAATCTGAATTCTAATATTTTGGATCGAGAATCAAAGCCTGATGGGTGGCTTTGGCTTCTTCCAGATCTTCACCGGCATAAACGTCGTTAAAGATATCCAGCAGCGCAAAGGTCTGCGTATCGGTATCAAACTGAAAGTGGAGGACAGCAACGTAATTTAATGCTTCTGGTCCTGGAATCTTACCATCAGGGGCCCAATAGTCCATGAATGCGTGATTGGCACAGCTGTGGGCGACGACCAGAACGTTCTCGTTCTCTTCCTTGTTCATGATTTCAAGCAGAGCCCGATTCATACGCTCCTGTACCTGTGCTAACGTTTCGCCACCGTAATTGGCATAATAGGTCGCAAATTCACTGACAGGAGCTGCCAGAAAACCAGGACAGCCTTCCAGCTTTCCAAAGCACATTTCATGCAGATCGATGACGGTAGTATAGGGAAGTGTTGTCAGCAGCTGAGTGGTCTGAATGCAGCGCCCTTCTGGTGAGCAGTAAACGTGATCGTAGTGAATATTCCGGGATTCGAAATACGCTTTTCGGGTATGAATAGCCTGGGCTACGCCATCCAGAACAAGCGGGGCATTGATAACGCCTTGAATGATATTGCGCTGGTTAAAGAGCGTTTCGCCATGGCGGATCAGATAAAGATTTTTAATCATAGTGCCTCCTGAAAGTCAGTCTTAACAGCTTCAGTATAGAGGAGCACAAATGCAGATCTCGATCATCTGCCCTGTTCGTTTTCAGAAGGATCCGGCAGACTCCAGCAGACAGGCTCTGCTGATAAAGAAATGAAAAACAGACTGCATCAAAATTCCGCCTGGCTGACCAAGTAAAAGTACATTGGACAGAAGAAAGTAGACTTATCGAATGAAAATCGGGAAATCGTCCTGATTTATGGTCTTTTTAAGCCGCTGATTTTGAAAGCTGAAACAGATTGCAGCCCAAATTCAAAGATATGTTAGGATGCAAAGAGGAGAAGGGGGAATGAAAATTTGATCAAAGTTATCGCATGTGACTTAGATGGAACGTTATGTGATGTCGATCATGAAATTAATGATTACACCGCCAGGGCGGTTGCCAAAGCGCAGAAAGCGGGAATTCGCTTTATTGTTGCCACAGGCCGCTTTTACAGCACAACGATGCGGACAGTAGATGGCGTGCTGGAGGATGTAGATCTGCTTTTAAACAGCGGGGCTAACATTCTCAATCCGCAGGGAGAAACAGTTGTTTATCACCCGCTGAGTAAAGAATCTGTCCGGCAGATCTCTGAAGTACTGAAAGATGAGCCGGTGACCACCAAATACAATGGTTTCGAGGCCAATGGATTTATTGGGACGATGGACGAGCTTGAACAGAATGCTGTAAGGGATTATCTGACTTTCCACCCCAATATGAAACCTGAGGATGCATACCAGGATCGACGGTTTATGAATACGATGGCCAGATGCAAGGCCTATTCAGATATTGAAAGTCTGCAGGAAGATATACCGGAAATTGCCAAGGTTTTCTGTTTTGGAGGAACGATTGAACAGATACAGGCTGCCAAAGCAAAACTCAGACAGATTCCGGGAATTGGTGTTGCTTCTTCTTTTCCGACGAATATTGAAATTACAGATATCAAAGCGCAGAAAGGTCCGGCTTTGAAAGAATATATTGAATCACTTGGCTATACGATGGATGAAGTGATGGTCTTTGGTGATTCGGAAAATGATTTATCCATGATGGAAATGGACTTTGTGACCGTTGCCATGGGCAATGCCGAAGACAACATCAAGAAAGTTTCGAAATACGTAACGAAATCGAATGATCAGAATGGTGTGGCCTGGACAATTGAGCAGCTGCTTGAACGCCAGGGAACAATTGCTGGAAAGTAAAAGATCGACAGCCATTCTGAAAAAGAAACGAAATGACCAGAATCCAATCAGGGATGGAATCAAGAATACACTCAAGAATGCAAGGTTGAAGGGCCAGGGCTTAACCGCTCTGGCCCTTGTCTGTAAAGTGGACAGGGAACAGAAAAGTTTGAATATTTTCTAGGAATGGATGTATAGCTTTATCTAAAGCTGATCTCGTTTAAAGGTCGATTTTTGGCGAAAAAATGAATATTTCTGCTTGCAAATAACCAGAGATCAGGTATACTCAATGAGTCGAGTTCAGACAGGAACTTCACTTCTGATCTGCTTCAAAAGTAGTCGGAAAACTTAAAAAGTTTCTGGTTGACATCGATTGGAAGTCCTGATATGATGATCGGGCAGTCAAGAACATGGGCCTGTAGCTCAGGTGGTTAGAGCGCATCCCTGATAAGGATGAGGTCGCTGGTTCGAGTCCATTCAGGCCCACCATTTTTTTGACTTATATGTGGGGTGTTAGCTCAGCTGGGAGAGCACCTGCTTTGCACGCAGGGGGTCAGGAGTTCGATCCTCCTACGCTCCACCATTTTGAAATCAATCTCCAGACAGAAATGTCTGGAGTTTTTTTATTTACGTAGACTATCTATGGTAGATATCTGAAATGGCGAAATCGACATCAACGTTGGTTTCGCCTTTTTTTGAGTTCAAAGAGCAGTGAAAACAGCATTCGTCACAAAGGTCTCTGGTGATCCATACCAAAATCAGGAGCAGAAAAGCAGATTCAGGAGGAAGTTGAAGTCAATTCCAATAAGAAGTAGACAAGCATTCAGTCAATAAGAGAAAATCTCTGTAATGGGTTTCACAAGGGGTCTCAGTGCTGCCGTCGATCTAAATGAGGATGCAAAAACACACTGTAAAGATGACAGGCCTTGAAAACTCGATTGTTTCTTTGCGTTCTATCCCTGTACCTGGGCGGCATTGGGGGTTGAGCGACAGGAGGCAGAAAAGATGAATGCAGAAAAGAGATCCTGATTTACCGGGATCTTTTCAGAAGGGAAAAACAACTATGTATATCGCAAATCCTGATCGGTACAAGAAGATGGAATACCGGCGCTGTGGAAAGTCCGGACTGTTGCTGCCGGTGATCTCGCTTGGCTTATGGCAGAACTTTGGAGATCATTTCAGCTACGAAAATATGAGAAAGATGGTCCTGCCGGCTTTTGATCATGGCATTACCCATTTTGATCTGGCCAATAACTACGGACCGGAAAACGGATCCGCGGAAAAGAACTTTGGCCGGATTCTCAAAGAGGATCTGATGCCTTACCGGGATGAGCTGATTATTTCGACAAAGACCGGCTATGAGATGTGGGATGGTCCGTATGGAAACTGGGGCTCGCGTAAGTATCTGCTGGCCAGCCTGGATCAGTCCTTAAAGAGAATGGGACTGGACTATGTGGATATCTTCTATCATCACCGTATGGACCCCAATACGCCGCTGGAAGAGACAATGGGGGCTCTTGCGCAGGCGGTGCGTTCAGGGAAGGCACTTTATGTGGGTCTTTCTAACTATGATGGGCCAACACTTGAAAAAGCCTGTGCCATTCTGGAACGGATGGAAGTTCCATTTGTAATTGATCCTAAGATGAGACCAAAAGTAACTCTACATCTACCACTTGAAAGAAAGTGACT
>Mummy_p2__coassemble_1763_pt1 | contig 14900 bp, 12 predicted proteins | sample Mummy_p2__metabat2_low_PE_028 | metagenome-assembled genome bin Mummy_p2 | reverse complement strand
AAGTTGGCCAGTACTAATCGGTCGAAAGCTTAATCTAAGATAACGAGATACAGAGCGAAAGCTCTGACAGTAAGAATCATGGAGAGAAAGAGTCATCAATGGCTTCACTCTTCATGAACGAAGTAAAGTCATAACTGTTTGAAACGGAAGTTATGTCGAAGCTGGTGTTTGTTTTTGAAAGATCCATGATAAGATGGTTAAGTCGTAAGACAGACCGGTATGGTGACGACAGCCAATGGGTCACACCTGTTCCCATCTCGAACACAGAAGTTAAGCCATTGAACGCCGACGATAGTGTAAAAGCGAAAATAGGAAGTCGCCAGACAATCAAACAGCCTTGAAGGATTGAAAAGTCGATCTTTCAAGGCTTTTTCTTTACCCGCTGAGTTAGCTATCTCTAACTAGACCGATAACGATTTTAAAAACGGATCATCCTGGCAATGCCAAAATACCCGGAAAAGAACAATTTGAATATGGATTCGGGAAAGATTGGCAGTCGTAAGCATCTGCGTCACGAAATGATTGGCTGGAAAGTGAAAGATAAATTACCATGGATTCAAATGCTGCATGACCTGTGATCATGAATAAGAGAAATGAGGAAAGAGAATGAAATCATCAAAAGTGAACCCGGCAAAAACGGCGCTGCTTGTCATTGATATGCAAAAAGCCTTTGTAGATTCAGATTCACCCATCTGTGTGGCTGGAGCCCAGGAGACAATTCCAGCAACTGCCAATGTGGTTGAAAAGGCAAGAGAAGCAGGGGTCAAGATCATCTGGGTATGTCGCCAACATGATCCAGAAGGACTGGATATGGAGGCGTTTAGACGGGAATTGCTCAAAGAGAAGGGGTGCCTGGATTTGCTTGCCGATGGAAATCCAATGAGTCAGTTAGCTGAGGGACTCTCCAGCAAGAAACAGGATGAGACGGTTTATAAGAAACGATTCAGTGCATTTTACAAAACCGAACTGGATGACCTTCTGGAAAAAGAAGGAATTGAGACATTGATTCTGACCGGAACGCAGACGCCAAACTGTATTCGGGCAACCGCCTGTGATGCGTTGGAACGTGATTATCGAACGATTGTGCTGGCCGAGTGCACCTCTTCAGCAACAAAATCCGTGCAGAATGCCAATCTGAAAGATATGGCCAACATGGGAATTGAAGTGATTAAGAAATCTGTTCCATTCCTGGACGAGCTCAGTATGCCCGAGAATGCTGGAATCGTATACCAGATTAAAGCTTCCCTGATGGGTGGAAGAAAAAGAGTTTATCGGATCTTTGACTGTCCTGCACAAAGTCTTCTTTCGGATGTCGTCGATGCGGTTTTGATGTCCTGTGATGCTGATTTTGATCATCTGTATCATGTCGATTATCGGGATGAACGGTATGCACCTGAATTCATGCGGGAGTATGAATCGGATCTGGGATCATTTTCTCCTTTGGAAACTTCACTGGACAAACTGGATCTGTTTGAAGGAGCCCAGATGCTTCTGGTTTATGACTATGGAGCGGATTGGGAATTTTTGCTGGAAGTAACAAGGATCAATCCCGATGGTGACCGTTCAAAAGGAGTGCAGCCAGTCAAGAGCATTGGCAAACTTCATCTGGACGAGTATTAAAGCAGCAGGTTCACCTGTTTTCTTCGCTTCACCATCTGCAGGTTTTTGAATTGGAAGCTACCTATATCTTCGAAAACAAAAACAAGGGATGAGAAACCATTTCAGGCTTTCTTATCCCTTGTTTTGCATCGTCTTTTGCAAATTCGCCCGACGATAATAAAAGCGGAAAATAATCGGCTGGTTGTAGTCCCCAAAATGGCGGCCAAACAGATTGATTCCGCCATAGTGGCCATCTTTTGGGTAGGTGCTGATGGTAAAGGTGAGCTGATCCTTGTCTTTGCGATTTTCAAGAATTTTGGAAAGCGGGATGGTTCCAATCTGGGTGCCATCCATGAAGGTTCCTTCTTCGTTGATCAATAAAGTCTTTAACAGGCCGTATTCTGTTCCTAAAGTCCACCAGGCTGGGGTATAGCGGCCTTTGCGATCTCCAAAATCAGCTGGGCTGGTCCACATACCCAGATTGATGCCATTCATCTGGAACTGAATATCCGATTTCCAGGAACTGTTAAAGCCCGGATGTTCGGAACAGAGTTCCAGTGAAATTTCGATCTCTTCGGTCCGGTCAAGATCCACATCCATTAATGGGATCGGATAGGTGATATAGCCGGAAGAAAACCATAGTAAGGAGACAGAGTAGCGGTTGACAGCACTGAAGTAACGGGGATTGTCGATGTTGCCAAAGACCTTGTCTTCGGTGGCCAGACCACAGGGAGCTGAGATGTCATAGTCGCTGTAGGCAGAAATTGGAATCTCAACTTCTTCAAAGGAGCGGGTGACTTCCTGATAGTCGTTATTGAAGATGATCTGTGCTTCATTGAGTGCCAGATAACAAAGCTTTTTGAGCCCGCGTTTACCCGGGTTGGTATAACTTTTGACAATTCCAGCTTCTTCCAGGAGTTGAACATGCTTGGTAATCAGGGCAGTAGACAGGCCTAAAGCCTGGCTTAATTCCGTGATGGAAGCTTCATTCTTTTTGAGCAGGCGGATAATATCCAGCCTGTTTTTATTTGCGAGGGCCTGAAAGAAGAGCAGGGACTGTTCGTCTGCTTTCAGGTAGACGATTTCTTTTTTTTCGTGATTCATCAATGTCTCATCCTTTTATGAACAGTTATGAATTGTTTAATGAACGGTTTAATCGCATTTCGATCGATCAGACCTGCATGAACTGCAGATCAGACAACGGGGACATTTCTCATTCTCGATGAAGCAGACATATACAATCAGTATTCACAAAAAGAAAGACCAGAAGCAGGATAGAAAGCTATATGGCTGCGATCTGGATGAATTGATCGATTGATCAGACAGGAAATAGATTCTGTTTCTTTTTGCGGGACTGGATTTTGGGGGATGAGTCGGCATGGATCAAAAATGATTCTCTGTTATTGATAGAGTAACAGATCTCTGCCATTTGCGATGTTCTTTGCATGACTATGTCATCTGCTCAAAGAAATGACATTCACAAGACGTCAGAAAACTAGCTTCAATTTCAGAGCGATAGAGCGAATTACTCGTACTATTACAATTTAAAACAGATAAAAATCAATCTTATTCAGCGGATTTAAACTATTTTTGATGAAAGCGTTGACATGATTCAAACTGATTTATAGAATACCGATATGTTAATCAGTTAACGAAAATATGAATTGAATAACGTGATGAGCACAGGAGAAACTATGTTAGAGAAACTGAACTTTCCAAAACCGCAGATGGTGCGGCGCGACTGGGTTGACCTGAATGGAGAGTGGGATTTCTGTTTTGATGATGACAACATCGGACACAAAGATGCTGCTTTTACCAGACCGGGTTTCTTTGATCGTAAGATCATTGTTCCTTATGCCTATCAGACGAAAAATTCCGGAATTGGATTGAATGAAGACCATCCGGTTGTCTGGTATCGCAGACTGCTTCCGATTCTGAAAAATCAGGAAAAACGCTATTTGCTGCACTTCGAAGCGGTGGACTACAAAGCAGATATTTATCTGGATGGCCAGCATCTGTATTGCCATGAGGGCGGATCCACTCCCTTTACGATGGATATTACCGATATGGTCCGGCCAAACTGTGAGCTGGTTGTCCGGGTCGAAGACTATAACCGGACTTGCCAGCCAATTGGCAAACAGTCCTGGAAAAAAGAAAACTTTTTATGCTGGTACACCCGGACAACGGGAATCTGGCAGCAGGTCTGGCTGGAAGAAGTCGGAAGTACGTATCTTTCCGAGATCCGCATGACCCCCGATATCGATGCAGCCAGTCTGCATCTGGATCTGTCAGTCGCTCATGCTACACCCTCTACCAGAGTGGAAGGGCAAGTGTATTTTCAGGGCAAGCTGATCACCGCATTTTCCAGTCTGGTCAAATCGGGACGGGTTCGTCTGAGTGTTGATGTGTCCAGTGAAGAGGCCAATTTCCGCCTGCATTTCTGGAGCCCGGCGGATCCCAATCTTTATGACATTGTCTTTGATGTCATTGAAGAGGGCCGCATGCAAGATCATGTGGAAAGTTATTTTGGCATGCGGGATGTATCGGTGAAAGGCAATAAAGTCTGCCTGAACAATCAGGAGTTTTATCAGAAACTGGTTCTGGATCAGGGATACTGGCAGGATGGCGGTTTAACCGCAACGCCAGTACAGCTTCTGGCCGATCTGGAAAAAGTGAAAGAAATGGGCTTTAACGGGGCTAGAAAACATCAGAAAATCGAGGATGCCCGCTATATGTATATCTGCGATGTTCTGGGTCTGGTGATGTGGGCAGAAATGCCAAGCTTCTTTGAGTTTTCCCATTGTGCCAACGAGAATGTAACACGCGAGCTGCATGGTTTTGTGGCAAAGCATTTCAACCATCCTTCGGTCATCGCCTATACGTTGATGAATGAAAGCTGGGGGATTAACGAGGTCTATAAAAACAAGGCGCAGCAGGCGTTTGTCAATGGTCTGTACTGGCTGACCAAGTCGCTGGATCCTTCCCGCGTCATCATCGGAAATGATGGTTGGGAACAGACCATTGGCGATATTATTACGGTTCATGACTACAACTCAGATCCTGAAACGCTCGCTGCTTCCTATGGGAATCTGGCTGGTGCAGCCAATGGAAACCCCTCTTTGACCAGCCTTCGTCATGTCTTTGCCAAAGGATACGAATATGCCAGTCAGCCGTTTATGATTTCGGAATTTGGAGGCGTTGCCTTTGATACTGGCACCCGTCTGATTGATTCAAGTTGGGGCTATGGCAACCGACTCAATGGCCAGAAAGAAGTTCTGGAAAAAATGGCTTCGCTTTGCCAGGCTGTCTATTCCATCGATGGTTTATGTGGATTCTGCTATACGCAGCTTTCCGATGTCGAGCAGGAAGTCAATGGTCTTCTTGACCACCATCATGAATATAAATTCGATCCGGCCGTGATCCGCAAGATGATCACTGGCACCAAAGAAACCGGCTTCCTCTTTATTTAAGAGAAAACAGGTCATCCTCTGAATCTGTTCTGATTCGGTTTGGAATCGACACGGAAAACTCTTCCTTATATATTTGTAGATTTGTATTGAATATCTGCATATCTTGTATGGACCTGCATCTGGAGTTAGTGGTCCTGATCCTTGTCAGGATGGCGATTCGGACAGGTTTGACAGAGAAGATTTTCCAGAATAGATTAAGAATTCTGCATTACATTTTGATTTGAAAGGGAATGAAATGAAATCCACTACGACAACAACAGTCTCAAGCCAGACTGTTTCGAAAAAGGAATATCTTGGATATTTATCTTATGGCTTTGGCCAGTGCTTTTCCTATGGCTTGCTGGGAAGCTTTATCCTCTTCTTCTATACGGACATCCTGGGTATTTCGGCGATTGCGGCTTCAACAATCTTTCTGATTGCCCGCGTATGGGATGCGGTTAATGATCCGATGGTCGCCGGGTTCATGGATACCCGGCGGACCAAAACGGGGAAGTTTAAAGGGTATCTGAAATTTGCACCATTATTTGTGGTCATCTCCACCATTCTGTGCTTCTTCGCTCCAGATCTGGAAATGCACTGGAAAGTTCTCTATGCGGCAATCACCTACATCCTGTGGGGAACCGTCTACACTGTTTCTGATATTCCATTCTGGTCGATCTCAGCTGTCATTTCTGATGATCCACAACGCCGGACCAATCTGGTTACTGCTGCGAACCTGGGTGTCTTTGCGGGAATTGGTATGGTTGGATCGCTGGTGCCATTGTTAGTGGGTGTCTTTGGACAGAATTCGCTGGCTGACGGATACTTCTGGGCGGTTGTGGTCATCATGGTTGTAGGCTATGGCTTTATGATGTTTGGTCATTCCACCATTAAAGAACGCGTGGAACCAGCAGCCGGTGAAAAAGTATCAATGAGAGATGTCTTTAAGAACCTGCTCGTCAACCGCCATCTGTTCAAGATGCTGGCGATCTTCTTTCTGAACCTGTTCATGAACATCGTGAACGGAATTATAATTTACTTCTTCATCTACAACATGGGCAATGAAAACCTGATGAGTATTTATGGTCTGATGGGAACCTTTGCGGCTCTTGGCTTCTTCCTGATTCCAGCTCTCACACGCAAGTTCCGTAAAAAAGATCTGTTGACTGGCATCATTCTGACTGACATTGCAGTCCGCATTGTGTTCTTCATGATGGGATACGAGAATGTAGGCATGTTATTGTTGATGCTCATGCTCACACAGCTGTTCCATGCTTCATTAGGACCAGTCATGTCTTCCATGATTGCGGAGACCATCGAATACTCCGAAGTTAAAACCGGCAGACGCTGCGAAGCAATCACATTCTCTGGTCAGACCTTCATGGGAAAACTTTCCGCTGCGATTGCCGGCAGTTTAACCGGACTGATTCTGGTTTTCATCGGGTATGTGCCTGAAGCGGCGGTTCAGTCTGAACAGACTCTGCAGGGATTGTTCATGGTTGTTTCCTTACTTCCAGTTCTTGGTGGCGTGATCCGTCTGGTGATTCTGAAGTACTATACCTATACGGAAGAATGTTACAAAAAAGACCTGGAAGTCCTGGCACAAAGACGCCTGGCGGCTCAATAATTGGTTGATATTTCTGAACGTTTTTATCATCCGGATCTGTGAAAGGTCCGGATTTTTTCGTTTCCGATACAGATCTTCGGTACAGATATGAGACATGGGCAGCCGTCGATTCGAAATCAATTGCCATGGGGATGAAGGATGTGGATTTCGTTTCGGCTGATCAGAATCTCTTTAAAGAAATTGGAAATAAGGGGACAACCATCACCGAGCAGTTGAAAAATGGGCGATATGTAAAAGAAAACAAATATTCCTTCTCGGGCAAAGGAACAAAGAGGGATGAGGGCTCTCCGTATAATGAAGACTAGAAAACAGGCAATACAGGCAACACCTTCAGAAAGGGAGTTAATACAATGAAAAATATTTTTAAGTCTTCTGGTGCACTGCTGCTTTGTGCAGCCCTTCTGGCCGGATGCTCTGGCACAACGACCACAAGTTCTCAAAAGACCTCCGATTCTTCAACAGCTTCTGTCGCTTCCAGCGAGAAGACCAGTGATAAAACGTCTTCAGCAGCAGATTCAACCAACAAATCCCTGCTTGATCAGCTGGTTGCCGCAAGTGATTCTGATGAAGATGCGCAGAAAGTCTGGATGGAGATTTTCCAGAACACAGTCGATGCTTACGATGGCAAGCTCGAAACAGAAGGAGATGGAGAGCTGTATGCCTACCAGACCGATGGAGATACCAGCTTCGTTGATGCCAATATCCTTTATAAAAACGGCCGTAAGTCTGGCATCCTGACGACTCCGGAAGAAATTCTGAGTGCCGATTTGATGGACGATGATGATTCCTATAACAAGATGCTTTATGGTACAGGTCTTTTCTCTTCTATCCGCAAGGATGGTTCAACCAGTGCAGCTGTAACTTTAACCAGCACCTCAGACGATCGTCTGGTCGGCAAAATTGCCGGGATCGTTGAGAATTCCTATTCCAAAGATACTTTTGCAGCCGAGAACCTGAAAGATGTCGTGATTAACTGTGGATATCGCCGGGCAGTGGATCCAATTGCGAATGCTTCACTTTACGATTTTGATCTGACCAGCCAGACAGATGGCTATGAGCTGAAACTGAAGATCAAAAATCTGGATGATTTCCTGGCCCAGGCATCAACCTTAACTGTTTCAACCGATGGACCATCCCTGCTGCTCAATGAAGTCACCGAAGAAAACTTTGTCTTCAAATTCGATAAGAATGGCGTTCTCAAGAGTGTAGGCAACAATATCTTCCATGCGATCTATACGCTGCAGGATAAAGAATATGTCAATGTCCGCAACATCACCGAAATTGAATCCCTGGATGATGTCGATGATTTCCAGCAGATTGTTGGCAGCTTCATGTCTGAAGTCGAAGACAAGAAACTGACAGAAGGTTCCGATTTCGATATTGAAGACTGGGAATAATCAAATTCTGGTCTGCCTTCTCTGATTCATTTTGCTTTTTCTGATTTAGATCAAACGACTCTATACCTGCAGCCGGGTTTGGATAAATGATTGTCTGAACCCGGCTTTTCTTCATGGTCTTTCCGGTTTCATTGAAAAGAAAAGAAAGCCCGATCTGAAAGGAAAATCATGGCGGTGAAGACCAGTTCATTTGATATACGGATTCAACTCCTGCGGTATAGTTAAGTAAGAAATCAAAGAAACTGGTTCAGTTTATACCTGTAGAGAATCAGTCCTGGCGCTTTTCGTCAGCGGACTTTTCGCCTGGCACTTTTTGGGATACTCAAAAAATCAATGTATGGTTTCGAATGAGATTTGTAAGGGATTCAATTAGAAGGCTTAAAATCTGCTAGGTCCCATAACGAAAACGCTTATACTAGGTTCTAAATCGTTTCTTAACCCATTAAAATAGGAGACTGATGGAAGAACCATTCAGGACAATGGTTTGATACAGCAGAAAGAGTGAATATAAACATGTCTGAAACAAAGGAAGAAAAGCTGTTTACAGAATATGTCCGCAACTACAATCCAGACGATTCTCAGATCCGCCTGAAAATCGTGCACACCTGGAAAGTTGTACAGGCGGCCGATGAGATCGCAAAGTCTCTGGACCTCAATCCCGAACAAAAGCGTCTGGTTCATCTGGCTGCTCTTTTTCATGATATCGGCCGCTTTGAACAAGTACGCCGCTATCATACGTTCCATGATGCCAAGAGTGTCGATCATGCAGCATTAGGTGCTGAAATTTTACAGCAGGAAAACTTTCTGGACGATCTGACTGAAGAAGAGCGTGCGCAGGTCATCGAGGCAGTCCGGGTTCATTCCCGTTTCCAGATTCCAGAGGAAGATGAAGAATTTCAGCGGACTTTGGATCAGATTGTCCGGGATGCAGACAAAATCGATATTTTCCGTGTCAGTGCAACTGAAGATCCAAAAGATACCTCGGGCGCTACGCTGGAAACGATTGATCAGGACCGGATCAGTCCGCTTGTGTACGAAGCGATACTCCAGAATCGCAGTGTGCTTCGTAAAGACAGACAAAGTCATCTGGACTTCTGGATCTCCTTTCTTGGCTTCATCTGTGATCTGAACTTTCCGGCTTCATCCAGAATGGTTTTAGAGCAGAAGAACTGGAATACCCCCTTACAGACCATGCTGGATACCCACCAGATCACCGATCCACTCACCCGAAACCAGATTGAAGAACTGCTGGCCGCAGCCAGAAAGCAGCTGGAAACAAAAAGTCAGGAAAGGACGCTGTAACTCTGACCAAATACGAGTCAGTTCTTTGGATCAGAACTGATTTATCGCACAAAAACTGAACCAAAATCAACAAACAAAATTAAAAACCAAAGAAGAAGGAAGGCGCAGATCTATGAAACCTGTAACACTCGTAGCCACTGATTTAGATGGCACATTATTAAACAGTGAAAAGAAAGTCTCGGAAAAAAACAAAGAAGCCATTCGCCGCTTGAAAGAACACGGCATTCTGTTTGGTGTTGTTTCCGGCCGTCCGGTTGAAAGCGGACTGATCCTTTGTAAAGGATGGGGTCTGGAAGATTCCATCAGCTTTTTAATCGGCATGAATGGCGGTGTGCTGTATGATACCCGCCGTAAAGAAAAAGAAACGTATTCCGTTCTGCCTGGTCATCTGATCTGGCAGGTCATTGAAAACTATCGTGGTATGCCGGACCTGCACTTTGAAGTGATGGTCGGCAACAAGCGCTATGTCGAATACTCCACACCAGAAACGCTCGCCAGTGCCGAACTGTATGGGGAAGAAGAAATTATTGTTGACCTCAAAGAATTCCTGTCCAACCGCAACGTCAACAAGCTGATTATCCGTTCCAAGCCTGAAGACCAGCCAAAAGTCGCTGAAATTGCTAAATCTATCAATCTGCCAGGCATCAAAGGCATGACAACCAGTGATGTGCTGTATGAATTTGTTGATCCAGATATCAATAAGGGCTTCGGCATCCAGAAAATCTGTGACCACTTCGGCCTGAATCTGGACAACATCGTTGCGTTTGGCGATGAAGCCAATGATATGGAAATGTTAATGGTTTCTGGAACCGGTGTCGCCATGAAAAATGCGCTGCCTTCTGTTAAAGCCATTTCTGATGTTGTCAGTGACTATACCAATGATGAAGATGCCCTGGCTCACTATATTGATGAAGTCATTCTTCCTGCCCATCCAGATAGAATCGAGAAGTCTGCTTAATGGCTAAGTGGGATGATCTCTATTGCGCCCTGTGCGAGCGGATTTTAAATGAAGGAACTCGCGTATCCAACCGCACTGGAGTAGATACAATCAAACTGCCTTTTGCGCATTTCACTCTGGATGTCGGTAAGGAATTTCCGATTCTGACCACCAAGCAGCTGTTTATCCGGCAGGCGGTTCTGGAAATGTTATGGATCTACCAGGTACAAAGCAACGATGTTCGCTGGCTGCAGGAGAGAAATGTTCACATCTGGGATGAATGGGAACTGGATGACAACGGCGACTGGAAAGATATCAAAACCGGCAAAGTCCTCCGTCACTTTGATCCGGCAATGGCCCATACCATTGGGACAGCCTATGGCTATGTCGTTCGCAAGTATCATCTGATCGACAAACTGATTCAGTCCATCAAGGAAACCCCGGAAGACCGTCGACGTGTCCTTTCCCTATGGCAGGAAGCCGAGATGGAAACAGCCGTCCTGCCAAGCTGTGTATGGAGCAGTGAATGGGATGTAACCGATGGCAAGCTGAATTTACTCGTCCATCAGCGCTCTTGCGATGTGCCCTTAGGACTGCCATTTAACGTTACCCAGTATGCCGTTCTGCTTTGCATGATCGCTCAGGTGACCGGTCTTGAGCCGGGAATTCTGGACTGGTCCATCAAAGATGCCCATATTTACGTCAACCAGATTGATGGCATCAAAGAACAGCTGGAGCGCTGGCATACCCAAGGGTCACTGCCAGCCCCAAAACTCTGGCTGAACCCGGAAATCAAGAATTTCTACGATTTCGATTCTTCAAGCAAATTGAACGATATCAAGCTGGAAGATTACCAGCATATGGGAAAAATCAGTTTCCCGATCACTCAATAACAAATCTGCGCTTCATCAGGCAGGCTGTACAATTCAGCCTGCCTGATTTGTATGAAAAGGAGTCACTCTATGAAACTTGCCATGATTGCCGCAATCGGTGCCCACAATCAGCTGGGGTTAAATGGCGATATGCCCTGGAAACGATCGCTTTCCAGTGATCTGAAGTTTTTCAGAAAGACAACCGCCCACCATCCAATGGTCATGGGCCGCAAAACCTTTGAAAGCCTGCCCGGACTTCTGCCGGGTCGGGAACATTTAGTCATTACTTCATCCAACCTTCCTGCCCAAGAGCATTTACAGACCTATCCGGATCTGGAGTCTTTCCTGCAAGCCTGGAAAGACAGCGACCAGACCGTCTATGTCATTGGCGGGGGAAGCATCTATCGACAGTTTTTACCGTATGCCGATGAGCTGATTCTCACGCAAATTGATTCGGATTTTGACGCTGATACCTGGTTCCCACAATTTGATGCCAGTCAATATGATCAGACTCTTCTGGATACGGTTGAAGAAAATGGCTATACGTATCGCCATATTCGCTATCGCAGAAAACCGGAAGATCACGCTGAAAATTTGGCCGAAGATCAAACCCGCTGAATCCGGCAAGCCTTTTTCTCTTCCTGGATTTCATTCTTATAGTTTTTGAGCACATAAAAACCGCAGGTTCTGGATTCTGCGGTTTTTATCGTTTGATTACGGTCTATTGAAGAGACTTGTCGCTTGAAGGGAGTAGAAAACTAAGCTCTGCCTTTAATGCGGGACAGTTTCTGGATCATGGCTTTACGCTCTTCTTCCAGTCTGGCTTTTTCTTTGGCAGCTGCTTTATCGCATTCTTTCTGGATCTTGCGGATCAGAAGAATGATCAGACCGATGGTTCCGGCTGCAAGAGCAGCACAGGCAATAGCACCATAGGCAGCTTCTTCGCGTTCTTCACGAACCAGTTCGCGATGATCGTAGTCGAGTGGCACTTTCTTATCGGCCAGACGATCACTTTCAGCAGCCAGCAGGCGGGAAAGCAGTTCGTTTCTGGCATCGTAATTCATGTTTTTGATTTCGTTTTCAAGATTGGATAATTTGCTCATATCAATACCTCTTTATTCAGTCTACCTGATCAAAACTGAAATGACCCGATCAAGCCCGTCCAAATGGACAGACCGGTCAAGGTGATGAAATTCCAGTTTCAATCCATTCCCACAGGGGATCACGATTGATCAACGGTTGATCAGCGAGCGATCATCAGTGCTTATTCATCACCGAAGCTGATGCCAAGCATACGGGCTTCTTTGACGATATTTGAATTTGGATCGACGAGCTTCAGCTTGCCGGCTGCTTCGGATAATGGAACTTTGACGATTTCACGATTCTTATAGGCAACCATGAAGCCAAATTCACCCTTGCAGGCCATGCGGCCGCCTTCAGCACCCAGACGGGATGCAAAGACACGGTCATAAGCATCTGGCATACCACCACGCTGTGTGTGGCCTGGGATGGTTACACGCACTTCTTTACCCGTTGCTTCTTCGATTTCGGCAGCCAGTTTATAGGAAACAGAAGGATAGATGTAGTTCTGCAGTTTCTTCTGATATTCCTTCTTGGACAGTTTCTTGTCTTCTTCTGAGATTGCACCTTCGGCAACAGCCAGGATCATGAAGCTGCCGCGGTTGTTGGTCTTTTTGCGCTGAACGGTTTTAATAATGGAGTCGAGCTTGTAGGGGATTTCTGGCAGCAGAATAATGTCTGCGCCGCCGGCAATACCGGCATTTAATGGCAGCCAGCCTGTTTTGTGACCCATGATTTCAACAATGAAAACACGGCCGTGGCTGGATGCGGTGGTATGAATTTCATCAATTGCGCGGGTGGCAATATCAACAGCGGACTGGAATCCGAAGGTCATATCGGTGCCCCAGAGGTCATTATCGATCGTTTTTGGCATGGAAATGACATTCAGGCCTTCCTGAGACAGACGGTTTGCGGTTTTAATCGAACCGTTTCCGCCTAAAACAAATAAGCAGTCCAGACCCAGTTCGTGGTAAGTCTTTTTCATCAGTTCGACTTTGTTATTGCCATACTGATCTGGTTTATCGATTTCCTTAAATGGAACACGACTGGTTCCCAGAATTGTTCCGCCGCGGGTGAGAATATCTTCAAAATCACTGCGATGGAGCATGGTGTAACGGGAATACATCAGTCCTTTATAGCCATCCTGAAAGCCGTAAAATTCGGTTGGTTCTTTGGCGTTGTTCATTGCGGACAGATAGATTGCACGCATTGTCGCATTTAAAGCCTGGCAGTCACCGCCGCTGGTCAACATTCCGATTCGTAACATGAATCGTTCCTCCTTGTTCTTACTTGTTTCTATTGTAGTCGGAAACAAAAAGAAACAAATAATAAAAACCACCACGGCCCATCAAGAAAAGGAGAAATAAGCAGGGATTGGAAAAAATGTGTGAAAATTCCAAGTTCTCATTCCAGATACTGGATTTTATCAGAAGGGGGAGAGCTGGACTGGAAATGGGATCAGACTAAAATAGAATCAGACTAAAAAGAAATCAGTCTGAAAACGAGTCTTCAGAATCAACTGCATGGCCGCTTTTGCGATCAAAGAAATCATCCTTATTTATCCAACGCAGAAAATAAGAGAAGATTCCGGGCAGATGGGTCTGACGAATTGATTTTCTGGCTTTAAATAAAGTCAGACCATCGGGGGAGGTTCTTATTATGAAAAAAACATTCTTATCTGCCATCCTGCTCAGCTTTGCCTTAGCAGCTACAGGATGCTCTTCAAGTTCTGATACTTCTACAAGCTCTGCTAAAAATGATTCTTCTGTTGAGGTCTCTGTCGTTTCCGAAAGCAATGAATCCAAAGAATCCACAGTCAAAGGAACCGAAACAGATACTACAGAAGATCAAGTCGTTCCACTGTTTAATTTTGAACCGATCAAGACTGCTTTACAGGATCAGAATTTTTCTCTCAAAGACGAAAATTATAAAGATGCTGCCATGACACTGACTGCCGAAGGGGAAGACGGAACCTTTGATGTCCGTGCTGAAAAATTTGAAACGGCTGAGGATGCCGAAAAATCTTACGCCCAGGCGATCAGTGAACTGGAAAACGATTCTTACCAGCTGGTCAATGCTTACAGCACTGACACCACCGATCTGACCATTCTGATCAATGATGTCAACAATGTTTACGCCCTGGTTGGTGTCGATAAAGAATCCACTGACGTTTATATTCTGCAGGACATTCTCGAAGGAGCCGAACCAACTGTTCTGAACGCTATGAAGAGTCTTGGTTTCAATATCGGGGATGCCGAATAATCGAACAGCCCAATAGCCTAATCGTCGAACAGCTGAACAGCCCAACAGTTCAATAGCTGAACAATCATAGAGTCCGCCAGAATCTGCCACTTTTATCCATTTGTGGACGAACTTCCAGACCTGTTTCCAATTCATCAGGAGAATCTGAGGCTTCAATTCCTGAGGCTTCCAGTTCTCCTGATTTTTTTAGTTTCCAGCTCCTGTTTCTTTCCATTTCTCTTTTGAATCGATCCGTACCGAAATGAGTCAGATGCTCTCTGTCAGACAGGGGACTATAATGAGGGAGCTCAGTCTCAAACAAGTAAAGACAGTGAACACAGAGCAGAGATAGAGAAGACAAAGATTGAATCCGAAATGAAAAATTTGGTCCTAGTG
>Mummy_p2__coassemble_1755_pt1 | contig 14957 bp, 12 predicted proteins | sample Mummy_p2__metabat2_low_PE_028 | metagenome-assembled genome bin Mummy_p2 | reverse complement strand
ATATAGGAATATTAATATCTTGATTTACTAATATGTGGTAACAGTTGTGTACCCTTTTCTGGTTAAATGGGCAGAAATTGGCGGCTGGACAGATGAGAAAACTGAGGATTTCGATCGATATCTCCCTGTTCTTTTCTTTCTATATATTATCAGGAAGATTTGAAAACCCAGATCAGCCTGACAGAAAAGGCCCTCAGACAGTGAGCAGCGTCTGGTCTCAACGCACAGAATTGATTTCAATACAAAATCGATTCGGATAAGATTCAACAGATATTAGATAGTCTTCAAGATCTCCTTGCTGTCTTCTGGTCTGCCGCAAAACCTCAGGATCCAGAGGATTCAAGCTCTGGGATCACGGTTTCCAGAATCTCCAGCACCTGATCGTTATGTTCAGGAAGAGCAATGGTGATCCGAATGCGCGAGTGATCCGGCCAGGTGCGGACCGCAATATTTCTGGCCGCAAGAGCCTCTTCGATTTTCTGGTTCTGCTCTGGATCTCCGGTCGTCAGGGCATAGAAATTGGCATGCAATGGGCCGTGCTCCAGTCCTTCAATCTGAGTCAGCCGTTTTTCAATGCGCTTTGCCTCGTTACGAACCAGCTCGATATAGTCTTGATTGTTTTCAGGATGATTCAGCCCTGCCAGTGCGGCCAGCTGATCAAGAGTCGAAACGGAATAGACCACTTTCCACTCGGCCAGCTTGTTGGCAAGCTTTGGATTGGTGATCAGAAAGCCGACCCGGATGCCGGCCAGCCCCCAGGATTTGGACAGCGTGCGGGTCACGATCACATTGTCGAGATCCTGCACGACATCCAGAATGGACTGATCAGAGAAATCCATATAGGCTTCATCCACCGCAAGAACAATGGGATCAATGGCTTTGGCCAGTCTGAGAATTTCATCGCGGCTTAACATGTGGCCGGTGGGATTGTTTGGATTGGAAAACAGCACCAGACCGGTATTGGAGGTCTTGATGGTCTCAATGAAGGCATCCAGATCAAAATCTCCGTTCCAGGCGGTCGCAAACGGAAGGACCTCAGACTGCATGGCCGCGGTATAGAAGTGATACATTCCAAAATCCGGATCCAAAGTCACCAGTTTTTTTCCATCCCGGCATAAGGTATTGATCATGATCTGTAAGGTCATGTCGGAACCATTGCCGACCAGAATTCCAGCCGGATCCAGATTGTACAGACTGGCATACCGCTCTTTTAACTGACTGGCACTGTCTTCAGGATATCGGTTGAGCGCCCCTTCTTTGACAGCCGCATAGAATTCTTCGAGAACCTCATCACGAGGTCCATTGGCGTTTTCATTGGCATTGAGCAGCAGCCCCTGCTGGGTGTGAGCGGTATATAAACTCATTGGTCTTCCTCCCCGTCTGTTTGGCTTCCTGCATCAAGGCCGTCTTCCAGCCGCACGCGGATGGCGTTGGCATGACCTTCCAGGTCTTCTTCCTGGGCCATGCGGATAATCTTGTGGCCATGTTTAGTCAGGGCTTCTGGGGTGTAGTAAAGATAAGATGACTTTTTGATGAACGCATCCACAGACAGAGCGCTGGAAAACTTAGCGGTCTGACTTGTTGGCAGCACATGGTTGGTTCCGCCAAAGTAATCACCAATGCTTTCGCAGGTGGTATAGCCTAGGAAAACCGAACCGGCATTCGTAACCAGCGGCAGATATTGACGTGGATTTTCGATCTGCAGTTCAAGATGCTCCGGTGCGATTTCATTGGAAATTTCAATGGCTTCTTCCAGGGTATCCACCAGAACACTGGTTCCATACGCAGCCAGGGATTGTTCAATGATTTCTTTTTTCGGCAGGGCATCGGTCTGCTTGCGCAGTTCTTTGTTGACGGCCTCAATAAGCTTTGCACTGGTTGAAACCAGAATGGAGGAGGCCATCGGATCATGTTCAGCCTGGCTGAGCAGATCCGCTGCTACATGTCTTGGATTGGCCGTAGCATCGGCAATGACGAGAATTTCACTCGGACCGGCAATCATATCGATATCGACTTTGCCAAAGACCATTTTCTTGGCTGCCGCTACAAAGACGTTGCCAGGACCGACAATTTTATCGACCGGCGCAATACTTTCGGTTCCATAAGCCAGAGCGGCAACGGCCTGAGCACCGCCGACGGTATAAATTTCATCGACCCCAATAACCTGGGCAGCGGCGGCCAGTTTAGGCGACAGTCCGCCTTCTTTGGCAGGCGGGGTAACCATGACGATGCGCTTGACCCCGGCAATCTTGGCCGGAATGGCATTCATCAAAACCGAAGAGGGATAGAGAGCCCGTCCACCAGGTACATAGATGCCTACCGCCGCTAAAGGAATGACACGCTGGCCTAAGTAAATGCCATCCTCCTTCTGGAGTTCATATCCATGCTGAATCTGGGCTTCATGGAAGTAACGGATATTTTCAGCGGCTTCTTCTAACGCAGCCCGAAATGCCGGATCGACTTTGGCTGCCTGGGCTTCAATTTCTTCAACGGGAACCCGCAGTGTTTCCAGTTTTACGCCATCGAATTTTTCTGTGTAGTCTTTGAGCGCTTCGTCCTGACGCTTGCGGACATCTTCAATGATGTTCGATGCCGTCATCAATGTTTCTGGTGAAATCTCATAGGCACGACCAGCCAGGTAGCTGGCCAGTTCTTTCTGGTTTTCTTTGTGTAAGGATTTAAGCATTCTCATCCACCGCCTTTTTCAGATCCGAAAGGACCTGAGTAATTTCTTCTTTTTTCAGTTTCCAGCTGGCTTTATTGACAATCACGCGGGCTGAAATTTCAGCTACGGTATCGAGCACCTGTAAGCCATTGGCCCGCAGCGTGCTGCCCGTTTCCATGATGTCCACGATGCCATCCACCAGTCCGATCAGAGGCGAAAGTTCTACTGAACCATCGATCTTGATGATTTCAACGTCCATATTCCGGGACAGGAAGTACGCTTTGGCCACATGCGGGTATTTGGTTCCAATGCGGATGCGGCCTTTTTTGGAAAAGAGGTTAGCCTCTGGCAGAGCTGCGACAATAAAGCAGCACTTGCCCGTTTTCAGATCGAGCATTTCATAGTAATTGGAGGCTTCTTCATTTTCCATCAAGGTATCCTTGCCAACGACCCCGATATCTGCGGCTCCATGGTCAACGTAGGTGATGCAGTCATTGGATTTTACAAGGACATAATCCAGATCGTGCACGGTATCCGGCAAAACAAGGGCCCGTCCTTTGTTGCGCACTTTTTCAGTTCCATAGCCGGCCATTTCCAGCATGGTCAGCGTTTTATCTTCAAGTCTGCCCTTGGTTAAGGCAATCCGTAAACTCATGGTCGTTCCTCCTCTTCAAGAACCAGTTCGTCGATGGTCTCATCGCGAACCAGTCTGACTGAACCTTCCATTCTCTTGGCTCGTGCCAGTTCAAAGGCGCTGATGGCCAGCGAAGATGGATAGCGGATGATGGTCAGCGTCCGGTTGTCTTCCATCTCAAACAGGTCAGCAAGCGGATCAATTTTGAACGCAAAGCCAACGGCTGGCAGATCCCTTCCAAAGCAGGCCATCAGGTTGTCATAGCGGCCGCCAGAAAGCACCGAGCCGCTTGCGCCAGGAACATAGGCTTCAAAAATCAGGGAGGAATAATAATTGAGATGTGGGAGTTTTCCTAAATCAAAGCCGATATTGTCGCCATAGCCCAGCTCGATTAAAAACTCGCCAAGCACTTTCAGAGAATCCAGAACCTGTCGGGTTTCCTCATCAAAAGCCAGGGCTTTTGCTTTTTCCAGCACATCCAGCCCGCCATCTAACAATGGCAGCTGAATAAAGTATTCCCGGACATTTTGCGGCAGATCGAACTGGTCAAGAAACCGACCGAGTTCAACCATGGATTTGCGATCCGTCAAATCCGCCAGGGTGCGGATATCAGCTGGATCGGTAAAGACTTTGGCTGCGGCATTTTCCAACAGTCTGGCATCGGAAAATTCAAGCCGGTACGTCTGCAGTCCACAGGCTTTTAAAGCCTCAAGCGCACAGACAACGACTTCTGCATCCTGATCACTTCCGATCAGTTCAATTCCACAGTCTGTTGTCTGGGCACAGCGCCCGGTAAAGGCTTTGCGGAATTTCCAGACATCACTGAGATAGGAAAGCCGAAGCGGCAGCTGTGCGTTTTGAAGTGAAGTTGCGGCCAGACGGGCAATTGGAACCGTCATATCCATTCGCAGTGTAAGAATGTCCTGATTCTCATCAATCAACTTGAGCATGGTTCGATCCTGCAGATTGGCAAATGCCTGATTGTAGGTCTGATAGTATTCAAGGGCCGGGGTCTGCACTTCTTCAAAACCGAAGCGGTCGAAGACCTGTGAAATCCGACTGGTCAGCTCTTTGCGCTTGCGCACATCGCCAGCCAGAATGTCCCGGTTGCCAAGGGGTGTCCTGAGTTCCATCGCGTTTCCTTTCCGAGTGTCCGATGCACTCTTGTCTGCCTGACTGATCAATGATCAGTCGGTGCAGATTTCTGTTTTTCCTGAGTTTGCTTCTTGTATCGTTCATTTATCGCAAAGATCCCGGTCAGAGTTTTTCTGGATGGCCTGTCCTGACTTTCTTGACACGATTTTCGTGGCCCGATCCTCTTGTTATGGTCATCTTGTCATGGTCTTTTTGACTGGACTTTGCGATTGTTTTTTTCTGTTTTCAAAAGGATCCAGACCGGTCATACCGTTTAGATTCTGGTTTTGTCTGTTCAAAATCCTTTGATTTTCATACAGTTTCGAAGATTTACGGCTTCGATTTCGATGGGCAGAGAATAAAAAAACTTCCATCCAAAAGGACGAAAGTTCATTTCGTGTTCCCACCTTTATTCACAGTTTCCTCACGAAAACTGCCTCAGCGACTGAAAACAGTCCGTCCGATAACGAGGACAACCGGGATCCCATTTCCTGAATCCGGCTCCAGGATGTGTTTCAAATCGGTTTATGGCTTCTTTGCACCAACCAGAAGCTCTCTGAACACGCCCCGACTTTACTGTTCCCTTCTTTGCCGCTGAATTTACAAGAATTCTAGACAGTGCGGTATTTTCTGTCAAATCTTTTGAAACTCTTTTCAGAAAATTAGTCCTGTTCGTTTTCTTTTGTGTTCTTTTCAGGTTCAAATAAGCCAAGCCAGGCAAACGCATTGTACAGACCATCCTGATCCAGACTGGTCGTTACATAATCTGCTTTTTCTTTCGTGGCCGGGGTTCCATTGCCCATACAGATCGCATAGTCAGCTGCCTCTAACATGGGAATATCATTTTCCGAATCGCCGATCGCCGCGATGTCATACTGACCGGCCACACCCATGGCTTCAAGCATTTCTTTCATGGCTTTTGCTTTATTGTGGTGCGCATCGGTCAGCTCTCCACGGAAAAACGATCCCACACCGCCTGAAGGGTTGAAACGGTTTTTGTATTGCAAGATATCGAAGCCAAGTTCTTTGGCAACCGGTTCAAGATCATACGGTTTATCGGAGTCAAAGATAATTTTGACCAGTTCATCATAGTTTTCCGGCTCAATATGAGAGAGTGGATAGCGGATAGATGGATCTTTACGGTCTTCCTTGGCAAAGAAGATCATGCGGCGGAAAGCATATTTTGGATCGTCAAATCCCCAGTCATTGCCTTCCAGGCCATAGCCCGAATCCTGGCTTTTCAGATACGCGATCATTTTTTTTACTTTTTCGGGATCGATATAGCTCTGACAAAGCAATTCTTTGCCTTTAAACATCTGCATACCGGTAGCCAGACAATATCCATCAAAATTGGCATCCCATAAAAATTTCGGGATATCGACATGCCGGCGGCCTGTGTTGACAAAGATCAGATGGCCATTGGCTCTGGCTTTTTCAATCGCCTTCCAGGCGGAAGCCGGCACCACTTCCCTATCCCATAAAGTTCCATCCAGGTCGATGAACACCGCTTTTTTGCGGGGTGAATCTGCTTGTGGATTCAGCGTCGTTTTTCCTTGAGAGTCCATCGTTTCCAGATGGTGTGTTTCGTTTTGGGGCATAGTTCCTCTTTTCTGTTTCTCTTCTGTTCTGTTTGTTCAGGTTTCTTTGTTTGTGATTTCTCTAACGTATACTCTGACCTTATCGGTTTTTTGCAGAATGGAAAGGCATTTTTGGACCTTGCCAGATCTTTTTGCCATGAAGCGCATACATCTCACTCACGCCTTGATATAAAGCCAAAATGGCAAATACGAATAAGAACCAGACGCCAATATGCTTCAATAACGCAACGCTTAAAATATCGGCAATTCCCATGCAGATAAAACCGGTGCATACACAGGCATGTTCACAGAAAACATAGGCTGGAGCCTCTTTTAAAAGCGGCAGAAAGCAAAGCATATACAGACCACCGACCAGCAGAATGGTCGATAACATCCACGAATGGAACGTTGTTTCCAGGCCATTCATCATGACGTAGGCTTTGGCAATCTGTGTCAGACCGCCCGCAAAGCCTAAGATGACCGACAGAATCAGGTTGATATTGCCATGCGGATCCTGGCGGCGCAGATTCATGCGGCTGCCGGTAAAGGCGGCAATCCCTAAGGAAAGCTGTAAAAAGCCGGTCACAAACATCGCATCCGGCTCAAGCGGAACAATCGTTCCAAGCCAGGTCATCAAGGCAAACATGGCAAAAACAAACTGCAAAGCAGGGTCTGGAGAAACGCAATAGCTGTCTCCGATCCGGGCGGGAGCAAACATTTCCATCTTCTGCTCCTGCATCACGCTGGGACTGGCACTCATATCCGATGGGCTGGATTTCATATTTTCTTGATTCATAAAGCACCTCTTTCTTTGTAACTTCCTGTTGAAGTTTGATGGGCAGACCCTGATTGATGTTCAGAGTCTGGATTGTCTTCATTGTAAAAGTCCACCTGCCCGCTTTTCGAAAGAGTGACCGGCTAAAAACCCCCGGTCCAGCATGGAACCTTGCATCGAACAGCAAGACGCAAAAACAGGAAAGCGACTTCCCGCAAGAAGCAGCTTTCCTGTTTGGTTTCCAATCGGTTTTCGGTTTGTAGATTGTATGTCTACTCTGTATTTCTGGTCTGTGTCTGTAGGTCAGGATTGTAGATCTGGTTTTCGACACTAATCCTGCATCGAGCGGATGTAGTTGAGCGTTCCACCTGCCTTGAGTACTGGAATGTCCTGGGCACCAAACTGTGGTGTGAGGGCATAATCAAGACTTTTGGTCTTGTTATGAACGATCAATGGCTGATCAGCCGACAGTTCATCGAGGTGATCAAAGACAAGTTCGTCCATTTCATCAATCGTGTCATAGTCAGCCGGGTTGGCAAAGACAAGCGGCAGAATTCCAAAGTTAATCAGGTTGGCCAGGTGGATACGCGCAAAGGATTTTGCGATGACGGCCTTGATACCCAGATACATTGGGGCTAAAGCGGCATGTTCCCGGCTGCTTCCCTGTCCATAGTTTTCACCGGCAACGATGATGCCGCCGTTATTTTCCTTGCAGACTTTATCGAAGCCTTCTTTGTTATTGCGGAAGACGAATGTCGACAGCTTTTCAATGTTCGAACGGTATGGAAGAACTTCCGCACCGGCTGGCGCAATGTGGTCAGTGGTGATGTTGTCGCCCAGTTTGATGACAACTTTTTTGTCAAACGAATCTGGCAGTTTGTCATTGAGCGGCAGTGGCTTGATGTTTGGTCCACGGATAATTTCGACTTCTTCCGGATTTTCGGAAGGATACAGAATCATCGAATCGTCGACATAATCGATCTGTTCGAAGTCGGAATCCTGATAGCCCAACTCTCTTGGATCCGCAAAGACGCCCGCAATGGCACTGGCGGCGGCGACTTCTGGAGAAACCAGATACACACCAGCTGAATTGGTGCCGGAGCGGCCGTAGAAGTTCCGGTTGAACGTTCTCAAAGAAACGCCTTCGCTCTTTGGTGACTGACCCATGCCAATGCATGGACCACAGGTGCATTCCAGAATTCTGGCACCTGCTTTAACAAAGGTCTGCAGAGCTCCGTTTTCCATCAGTTTGATCAGCACCTGACGGCTTCCTGGCGATACCACCAGGGAGACATTTGGTGCGATGGTTTTACCTTTGAGAATCGCAGCGGCTTTCATCATGTCTTCAAAACCGGAGTTGGTGCAGGAGCCGATGGCTACCTGATCGACTTTCTGACCTTTGAGTTCATCAATTGGTTTGACTGCATCTGGTGAATTCGGGCAGGCTGCAGCTGGTGTGAGCGTGGAAAGGTCGATGACTTCCAGTTCATCATAGGCGGCATCTGGATCGGCTTTGAGCTCTTTCCAGTCCTGGGCACGGTTCTGCTTGGTTAAGAATTCAAGTGTTCTTTCATCCGAAGGGAAAATCGAAGTGGTTGCGCCCAGTTCAGCGCCCATGTTGGTAATGGTTGCCCGCTGGTAAACACTTAAATCTTTCAGTCCTTCACCGGTATATTCAAAAATCTTGCCGACACCGCCTTTTACGGAACGGCGTTTTAACAGTTCAAGAATAATGTCCTTGCTGGAAACACCATGCGGCAGTTTCCCTTCCAGACGAACTTCAACAACTTTTGGATACGGAATGGTGTATGGCAGACCGGCCATTGCTTTGGCCACATCCAGGCCTCCCGCACCCATGGCAATGGAGGCCAGAGCTCCAGCTGTTGGGGTATGGGAATCGGAACCGATCAGTGTCTTTCCGGGTTTTGCGAAACGTTCAAGATGAACCTGATGGCAGATGCCGTTGCCAGGCCTTGAAAACAGCACCCCATGTTTGGCGGCAACCGACTGCAGGTAAGCATGGTCATCCGCGTTCATAAAACCGGACTGCAGGGTGTTGTGGTCAACGTAGGATACGGAAAGTTCCGTTTTGACCTGATCAACGCCCATGGCTTCAAGCTGAATGTAGGCCATGGTTCCTGTCGCGTCCTGGGTCAGCGTCTGGTCAATTTTCACATCAACCGGGCTGGATGGAATTTTATCTCCACTCTGGATATGAGCATCCAGAATTTTCTGTGTCAGATTTTTTGGCATAGAGTTTCCTTTCTAGTTTTTTCCCATGATAGCGCAAATTGTTCGAAAACAGATGCAAAAACTTTCAGAAAACGATCCGACACGTTTTTCATCATCCATTTTCCGCTTTGTCTGTGCTATATTGTCAAAAATCTGACAAAAGGAGTCTTTTGAATGAGTGGAAGATTGAAAGAAACATATCTGGCCAATGAACCAGATAACGCAATCGCACCAGAGCTGTATTCGAAGTACCATGTCAAGCAAGGTCTTCGTAACGAAAACGGTACTGGTGTCAAAGTGGGACTGACCAGAATCTGCGATGTTATCGGATATGAAATGGTCAACAACCACAAACGACCGATCGATGGCGAGCTGATTTACCGCGGTTACAGCCTCAACGATCTGGTGAAACTGGAAAAATCCACCAATAAAATTCAGGGCTATGAGACAGCTGCCTTTCTGCTGATTTTTGGAAATCTGCCTACCCCGTCCGAACTGGCTGAATTCCAGTTCGTTCTCAAACATAACTTTTCCAATTCGCTGGTTTTTGAAAATTACCGGACCAAAAATCTGCTCAATGCCATGCAGATTGAAGTGCTCAAACTGTTTGGTCAGGACCTGAATCCGGAAACGGACAGCCTGGAAGATCGGATGATGAAAGGTCTTTGCATCCTGTCTTCGCTGCCCTTGTTTGTCTTCTCGGTGTATTCCAAAAAGAAGATCTCTTCGTATCCGCTGCCCCATGCCGGTTTTGCGGAAAATGTTCTGTGGATGGCCAGAGATCATCAGCCCTATTCTAAACAGGAAGCCCGCGTGCTCGATGTTCTGATGATGGTTCATGCCGATCACGGCGGCGGTAACAACTCGACATTTGCGGATGTCGTTATTTCATCCACCGGAACGGATATTTATTCCTGCATTTCCGCTGCGATCGGTTCTTTAAAAGGACCAAAACGCGGTGGTGCAGCTGGCAAGGTCGGCAGCCAGACCCAGATGCTGCTCAAAACGCTCAATTCTGAGTCGACCGATGAAGAAATGAACGAACTGTGCGAGAAGATTCTGCGCAAAGAAGCCGGCGATGGATCCGGTCTGATCTATGGCATCGGCCATGCGATCTATACCCGCAGTGACCCGCGCTGTCAGCTGATCAAGGAAGAAGTCCGGATTCTGGCCAAAGAAAAAGGCGAAGAAGCCACTTTCGACCTGATGGAACGCTTCGAAAAAGCCGCCTGCCGCACGATGAAAAAGGTCAAAGGCAATACCGTCTGCGCCAACGTCGACTACTATTCCGGTTTTGCCTATCACCTGTTAGGCATTGACCAGGCCCTCTACACCCCCTTATTTGCGATCAGCCGCTGCGCCGGATGGATTGCCCATCACCTTGAAAACAGACAATCCAACCGCAAGCTGATCCGCCCCGCCAATATCTATGTTGGCAAACGCCGCACCATTGATTTTGATGCGGTGAAAAAAGCCCAGGAACAGGCTCTCCAGCCCTCTGACTGGCGGGTAGTCCTGTAGAAAACCAATTTGTCTGGATCAGACTTTAAATATCTGTTCATCCAGTCAGATTCCAGTCCAACGCCCTTCAAATTCCGTCTTCAATGAGACGGATTTTTTATTATTCATTCAGAACGCATTCGAAAGAAATCGAAATTTGCCTTATAGTTAAACCAGGAATGCCACTTTGGATAGGCACTGCTGTATCCATCTTTGCGTTGATCAGGAGGAAATATATGGCTTATCATCTGCGAAAAACGAAACGCTCAAAAGGAATTTATCTTCAGATTTATGAATCCTATCGAGATCCCGAAAGGAAACAGGCCCGCTCCCGCCACATCAAGACTTTAGGCTATGTCGATTCTCTGCGTTCGCTCGGCATTGACGATCCCATCTCCTTTTATGAAGAAGCGGTGAAGACGATGAATGATAAGCGCAACAACGAACGAAAGTCCAGAGGTGACAAAATGATCCGGGCGCAATCGCCAGTCAAATGGATCGGATTCTTCGTGGTTGCTGCACTGTTTGAAAAGCTGAAGCTCAGACGCGACCTTGACCTTTTTCGCTATAGCTATCCCTGCAGCTTTTCCCTTGCGGATTGTCTGAAGGCGATGCTGGAAGCAAGATTTGTTGACCCTGAAACCGATCCTGCCAGTCTTGGCCAGACGTTTTCTCAGATGTGGAACCATCCCGATTTTTCCAGTGAGCAGATTCAGTTCTGTCTGGAATTTCTTGGAAAGGAGTACAGAAAAATCTTTGAAATCTTTGCTTGTCACCTGCAGATTTCCGGCTTTTCAGATTCGATCCAAAACGATCTGGAAAAACTGACTTCCCGCTTTGAAGTAAAATTTCAGCCATACATCCTTGATTCGCCCCAGTCTGATTGGGAACCAGACGATTGGCAGCCTTCCTTACAGGAATATGATTCGAAGAATTTCCTGAATCCGGATCTTGTCCGCGGCTGGGAAGTCGTTGATTTGCTCTGTCAGTTTTTTGAGCAGGTTTTCCAGACGATAATCCTGAACAATAAATTCAGCCGTCAAGAAATTCGAAAGTTTGTCCAGACGCTCAAAGTCGTTAAAGCTGGTCCATTACGCTTTGTAAATTTCAGCGTCAAATGTGCGATCAATGATTTTCTGTCGACAAGATATTTTCTGCCCATCAACTTGTATGAGCTCAGTCAGAAGCAGATCCACTCGTTGATGCAGGTTTCCTGGTTAAAAATCTGAGGTTGTTTCATCCTTTTGAACTGCTATACTTAACCTGATTGAAAGCAGGTTTATTTCATGATTGAAAATTTCAACACCTCTGCAAAAGTGAATTCTATTTTCAACCGGAGCGATTTGCTTCCCGCGTTGATTGTTTACTCGACTTTCCCGACCAGCGCCATGGTTTTAGGCGGCGTGGGCACGGCGATGACCCAGGATGTCGATCAGGCCTACGGCGGCTATCTGGTCCTGGTTGATCAGGATGCCTTACACCTCAAACCTTTAAAAAAGGGACGCCAGAACGCATTACGGACAGCAAGCCGTTCTGAGTGCTCACCCGCAGATCCCATTCGAATTGACCGCGACCAGATCCAGTCTGTCAGGATCCGTCCCGCCAATGGCCTCTCGATGTTTTCCAGCACGGTCACCCTTACGCTGAATTCCGGCCGCAAATATGTCTGGCAGATCAACCATAAAGAAAAAGCCCTCCCCTATCATGAGGAAGGATTCAACGCTTTAAAGGAATTTGCGAAAACGATTCACTGATGCTGCTTTCCCTTTTTCGGGCGCAGCGATCGGCAGCGATACCCGTTTCCGGTTGTCTTCTGACTGGATTCTTCCGGCTTCAGCCTGTCTTCCATCCGTTCTTGTTACGGATGGATTTTTTTATGTTGTTGGCAGTTATTTATTACATTTGCAGTATTTTTCCATAATTCATTGACAATTTGGTATTATCAGCCGCATCGTAAGCACAGAGTGAGAAAAGAAAGGAGTTCCATTTTGAAAATCAAATTCTCTAAAAATCAAATGGGCATCATATTGATCCTTCTGGCGATTGCCTCGGTTGTGACTGGCTGGTATCTGGCCAATCATCCAGAATTGCTGGCATCTACCAACAGCTATCTCAACGAAAAACAGATGCAGGTGCTGACACTCAGCGGGCTTTGCGCCGGCGGAGCCAATGCGATCAGTCTGCTTCCGGGTGACACCGGAACCCCGATCGCGGACATGCTCATGAAGATGAGCGGATATCTGCTTGTTGTGATGGTCGGGATTCTGATGGAGAAATTCCTTCTATCCGGCAGCGTCTATCTTTCGTTTTATTTTCTGCTTCCAACCGCGTGTCTGATTTTCGCCTGGCATACCTGGAGACCAGAGAGCAGTCTTTTGTGGAAAAGAATCGCCACAAAAGCTGCAATCATTGGGCTTGTCGTTCTGGCCGTGGTTCCTGGCAGCGTGGAGATGTCCAAATGGATGGAGAAGACCATTATTCAAGATCCGGTCGCCCAGACCATTGAACAGGGCGAAGCCGTCAGCAAACTGGCCGAAGATACGCTGGAAGAACAGGAAAAAGACAAGAATCTCTGGGAGAAACTGGTCGATGGTACGAAATCCTGGATTGGCGGAATTACATCTGGCATTGCCAATGTCATTGAAGAGGCAAAAAGTCTCATCAGCAATCTGATCAACAGCATTGCGCTTTTGCTGATCACTTCCATCGTCATCCCGATTCTGGTCTATGTGCTGCTTTACATGGTTCTCAAACAGACTCTGGGCGCACAGATGATGAATACCATGCAGACGCAAGCCAAAGCCATTCACAACAAAGTCCGCTCCCATCAGCCTGACGAAGAAGAAGTTTCGATTTCTGAAGCCTGATTCTCGATTGAATCTGACTCTCGATTGGACCTGATTTTTATCTCGGCTGATCCTGACTGGAACAGATCCATTTCCTGTTCCAATCCTTCAAATGCTTAACACAAAAAAGTCTTCTGCCGATCTGGACTGGATTTGAATCCAGATCCAAAAAGCAGAAGACTTTTTAATCGCAAAACTAACGTTGAAAAGAATCAGGCGTTCTGTTTGGCATCCAGGCGCTTGGCGATGGCTTTCAAAAAGCCAGTGGAGTTGAGTTTGACAGCTGGAATGTCTTCTCTTGTCCAGAGACCGACTAAATCACCTGTCATTTCGCCGGCTTCGATGGTTTCGAGCGTGGCTTCTTCCAGATGATTGGCAAAAGCCACTAAATCAGGAAGATCATCGAGCCCACCGCGCTTGCGCAGAGCACCGCTCCAGGCAAAGATTGTAGCAACAGGGTTGGTGGAGGTTTCTTCACCTTTGAGATATTTGTAGTAATGACGGGTTACGGTTCCATGAGCTGCCTCATATTCGTAGTTTCCATCTGGAGAAACCAGAACCGAAGTCATCATGGCTAAAGAACCAAATGCGGTGGAAACCATATCCGACATGACATCTCCATCATAGTTTTTCAAAGCCCAGATAAAGCCGCCTTTTGAACGGATCACACGGGCAACCGCATCATCGATCAGCGTATAGAAGTATTCCAGATTTCTGGCCTCGAATTTTTCTTTGTATTCATTGTCATAGATTTCCTGGAAGATATCTTTGAAACGGTGGTCGTACTTTTTGGAAATTGTATCCTTTGTGGAGAACCATAAGTCTTCATTTTTGGACAGTGCATATTCAAAACAGCTGCGCGCAAACGACTCAATAGACTTATCTTTATTGAACTGGCCCTGTAAAACACCAGGACCTTCAAATGTGGCGATTTCTTCACTGACAACCTGGCCATCTTCGCCTTCAAAAACCAGCTTGGCCACGCCAGCATCAGGCACACGGATTTCGCTTGCCTTATAGACATCCCCAAACGCATGACGGGCAATCGTAATTGGCTTTTGCCATGTGCGGACTGCCGGAACAATTCCGTTGACCATAATCGGTGTTCTGAATACTGTTCCATCCAGAATCGCACGAATGGTTCCATTTGGCGATTTCCACATCTGAGACAGATTGTATTCTTCTACGCGCTGGGCATTTGGAGTAATGGTCGCACATTTAACGGCTACCCCATATTTTTTATTGGCATTGGCGGCATCAATTGTCACCTGGTCTTTTGTCTCTTCCCGGATTGGTAAGGACAGATCATAGTATTCTGTGTAGAGATCTACATAGGGTTCCAGAAGGATTTCCTTGATCTGCTGCCACAGAACACGAGTCATTTCATCCCCATCCATTTCAACCAATGGGGTCTTCATTTGAATTTTCATACGATAGGCAAGGATACCCCATCCAAATCGCTATGCAGTTTGAGTGGGGAGGAATTGCCGAACCTCCGTTTCTTTGATGTATCCATCTGCTCTTTCCAGAAGAGTCAGTTTCCTCATTGATGCAGATTTATGGATTGTTTCTCCAAAAATGGTTTTCAGGACAA
>Mummy_p2__coassemble_1592_pt1 | contig 16744 bp, 15 predicted proteins | sample Mummy_p2__metabat2_low_PE_028 | metagenome-assembled genome bin Mummy_p2 | reverse complement strand
TCAATCAAATACATGAAGCAACCAGGCAGGAAGGATAATCCTTCCTGCTTTTTTTTACGTCCTTTTTCCTTATGACGATGATCCTGGCCAGACGATCGCGGATCCGGCAGTGTTTTTCGGGACCTGGGCCTTTTCTCTTCTGAATCCACTCCCCAATGGGAGTCTGTCTCACTTTTCCAGCCAGATCCGAGCAGCCATGATGAATCTTTGTTGATATCAATTCTCAAATTTCCTTCTTCTAAGTCTTTCTAAGCTCATTTTGACATTCATGGATAATCAGTCAGATTTATGCAAATCCTCTCAAATCCGCCGACTATGGACCCAAGAAGAACAACTGCTCATGAAGAATCAATGGAGAGTCAAGAGAAGATAACATTATGATCGAGTCCATCAGTCGAATTCCGGTCACATTCTTCGGTTTTCGTAACAGATTTCGATAAACACCGTAGATGGAAGTGAACAGCGAAGAGAACCATATTTTACTTCCATGGACCACTCAACACTTGCGTGGACTGTTCGGCTGCGATCCAGACCAAGCAAATGCGAAAGCTTGCCTGGAAATGCAGGGCCCTGTTGAGTGGTCTGTGAGGATCGAAACGTAAGGATTGAAATATTGAGGCGAAGCGATCCGCTTTTTTTGCGCAAGTCTATGGATGTACTGTTTGACTGGTATGTGTCTTCCATAAGACAAAGCACCAAGACGAATGCACTGGAGGCCGGATATAGATCTGTCACTGACAATCATCCCTGTCACGAATTGGCAGGGATGATACCTTTTCATGTTGTTTACCTGTTTGAATCGGATTGGTTTTGGATTCATTAGGCAGCAGGATCAGGGTGCAAAGATCAATGAGGATTTAAAAATGCGCATGGATTCAAAAGGGATGTTCAGCCAGAACGGATCAAAAATGCCCGAAAGAATACCCAGTCATGGCTTGAGAAGTTGTAAGAATCTGGTTCTTTCGTGCACTCTGACCAGACTTCAAGACTCTGAAAACCGCGTGAACTTGTTTTGTGATACCATCATTTTATGAATACGTTTGACGAGCTGACACGCTATGGAATTGTACATCTCGTTCCCATTTTGCAGGCAGATTCGATGGAATACATGGAGTCACTGCTCAAAAGCCTCAAGCCGAAATGGTTTCTGGAAATCGGAACGGCGATCGGCCGGACGGCCATCACTGCTGCGATGACTGTTGAAGATCTGCACGTTGTGACGATTGAAAAAGATCCGGAAATGGCAGCCGTTGCCCGTGAGAACATCCGCAAAGCCGGACTGGAAGATCGGGTCATGCTCATTGAAGGGGATGCTTTAGAGACAGAGATCCCCAAAGAGTCCTATGATCTGATCTTTATCGATGCGGCAAAAGGCCAGTACCAGCGGTTTTTTGAACGCTACACTCCGTATCTGAGTGAGGATGGGGTGGTGGTTTCAGACAACATGTTCTTTCATGGTCTGGTCCAGCATCCAGAGCGGACAAATAACCGACACACAAAAGGTCTGATTAAAAGATTGCAGCGCTATCGCGCGTTTCTGGAGTCTTTGGATGACTTTGAAACCGAGATCCTGGATATGGGAGATGGGATTGCATTGACAAGGAGGAAGAAGCAGCATGTTTAAATTTCTGTTAAAAGGCGCTCTGATTATTGGAGCGGCCGGTCTGATTCTTGAAGGAGTAAAAAAACTGACTGAAGACAAGAAAGCAGAGGACGATGATCTGATTCTTGACGATCACTATGACGAAGAGCCAGAAGCTGATCAGAAACCTGTTCACGAAGCTGCTCCAGAAGAAGAATCGCTGCCAGCCATTGCACCGGATGGTGAAGTAACCTCTGCAGTTGAAGAACCTGCAAAACCTGAAGAAGTAGAAAGTGTTCCGGCTATTGCCCCAGTTGAAAAAGAACTGCCAGAACAGCCTGAAGAAGCAAAAGAAGAACCAGCTGCTCCAGAAGAAGAAAAACCAGCTGAAGCATCTGAAACCGAAGACAAGCCGGCCGAAGAGCCTGAAGCCTAAATCAGTCGGGAGGGAATAAGCATGAAAACACTGGAGAAAGTATTAAAGTTTCTGGCCGCTCTGGCCGCAATTGCAGGCGCCTGCTATGCCATTTATCGTCTGATTGAAAAACGCAATGCGAAAATGGATGAGCTGGATGCTTATTTAATGGATAACGAAGCTGACGAAGATACAGAAGATGAAGTTCCTGCTGCTTACCCGGCTGGAGATGAAGAATATCTGGATCAGGATCTTGGCGAATGGAATGAACTGGATGACGAAGCCGCTGTGACCTTGTCTTTCCTGGTCGATCCATCCAAAGCCGAAGAGTTCCAGAAAGCACTTGCGGATGCTGGATATTCGAGTACATATGAAAACGATACGAAAGTTCTGGATGCCATTATCCGTGGTCCAAAAGACCGGAAAGAAATTGAAGAATTTGACGAGCTGCTCAAATCGCTGCTGGTCAGCACCAATTCGACTTACCTGGGATTTGCTTTTGAATAAGCAATCCCTTTTTTCTTGCCATGCGGTTTTCTTTCTTGCAGTTTTTGGCGGGCCGGTCTTTTTCCTTCTGCTTTTTCTGGCAACCGTATTTTGGCCATGTGATGCAGTGATCGGATGTTTTTTCAGGAATTAAAGTCTCTATTGAAAGCACATGGCTGAAAGCACTTGGCGCGATCGGCGATTTCGGTCTCATTGGCAGAAAATTGGAGGTGGACTTTTATAATGAAAGCAATGAAGTCAGTTCAGGATGATGAATCCTGGTTCATGAAGCCGGACAAGAAATCGACCTGGTGCGGGTTATACTTTGCAGAAGATCACCAGCTTCATGGATGGAAAGGAAGAAGAAAGAATGACTGAAAACCCAATTTTTAAACGTACCTCTATCCGTCAGTGGACCAATGAACCGGTCAGTGATGAACAGATCCTCAATATTCTTAAAGCCGGTATGCAGGCTCCTTCCGCAATGAACTCCCAGCCTTGGCAGTTTATTGTCGTGACCAATCCGGAACTCAAAAAGAAGCTTTCTGAAGTTTCTCCATACTCCCACTTTGCGGCCAATGCTCCGGTATTGCTTGCGGTGATCTGTCGCAAGGAAAATACTTGTCCGCCATACAACGCGATTGATATGGGAATCTGCATTGAAAACCTGCTTCTGGAAGCCACAGCCCAGAATCTCGGTGCCGTCTGCCTTGGTGTAGCCCCGCTTACAGACAGAATGGAATATCTGGCTGATGTTTTAAATCTGGATGACAGTGTAGAGCCTTATGCTCTGATTCCAGTTGGCCACCCAGCACATGAAAGCAAAGTCGTCGACCGCTTTGATGAAAGCCGGATTACCTGGATCCGCTAGAACGGTAACCGCCAAACAAGCTGGAAGTCGACGTGAAAACGAAAGAACGGATTCAAAAGTCCAATCGAGACGCCTGATCCAGATGCCTGATTCAAACGTGCAGGGGAGTGTGATCCTGCAGTGGATCAATGATCGAAGCGGAATCAAGAACCTCAGCTACCATAAACGCTCAGGTTCTTTTTTCATGAGTGCTCAAAACAGACAGAAAATCGCTGAAAGCCCTTTGAAAAAAGGGAAATCATGGAGCAATGCAGACCAGATGATGGATGACGGCAATCATTTTGTATAATACATAGGAAATTTGGAAAGGCGGAGAATATGGAAGCCATTGCATTAGATCATCTCTCGTTTTCGTATGATGGCGAGACACCGGTTTTAAAGGATATTTCCTTATCGATCCCTCAAGGCAGCTATACAGCCATCGTCGGTCATAACGGTTCGGGGAAATCCACCCTGGCCAAACTGATCATCGGTCTGCTGGAAGCAGGTTCCGGAACCATTCAGGTTCTTGGCACGCCTTTGACGGATGAAACTCTCTCTGAAGTCCGGGATCATGTTGGAATTGTATTCCAGAACCCGGATAACCAGTTTATCGGCTCTACTGTAGCCGATGACATCGCGTTCGGTCTGGAAAACCATTGCGTCCCGACGGAACAGATGCAAAGCATTATCGAAGAAAGTGCCGCCAAAGTCGGAATGAGCAATTATCTGGATGCTGAACCGACGAACCTTTCCGGCGGACAGAAACAACGTGTGGCGATCGCCGGCATCCTGGCCATGGCGCCAGACATCATCATTTTTGATGAGTCCACCAGCATGCTTGACCCGCAGGGGAAAGCCAGTGTCAATGCTCAGATCCGCCGCCTCAATGAAGAAAAGAACATCACCATTCTTTCGATCACCCATGATATGGAAGAAGCAGCGCAGGCTGAGCAGGTGATTGTTCTTGACAAGGGAACCATTGCGGCTGTTGGCAAGCCGGAAGACGTGTTCCTGAATGATCAGCTGATGAATCGTCTGCGCCTGGAACTGCCCTTTGCCTTAAAGGCAGCCCGGGCGTTCAATAAAGCCGGCCTCAATCTGCCGCCGGTGCTGACAACAGAAGATCTTGTGGAGGAGTTATGTCCATCAAAATAAACGACTTAGAATACACCTATTCGCCGGGCACTCCGTTTGAACACAAGGCCCTGAAAGGCATCAACCTGGAAATTCCGGAAGGAAAAGTCACTGCCATTATCGGCCAGACCGGATCCGGAAAATCAACACTTGTCCAGCACCTCAACGCTCTGTTAAAGCCGACAGCCGGAAGCATTGATATTGAAGGATTTCATATCACCCCGGATACAAAGCTCAAAGATGCCAAGATGCTGCGCAAGAAAGTCGGACTGGTCTTCCAGTTTCCGGAATACCAGCTCTTTGAAGAAACCATTGCCAAAGACATTGCCTTTGGTCCGAAAAACTTTGGCGTCTCTGAAGAAGAGACCCAGCAGCGTATCAAGGAAGTCCTGCCGCTGGTCGGACTGGATGAAAGCTATCTGGAACGTTCCCCATTTGAACTTTCCGGTGGTCAGAAACGCCGGGTCGCCATTGCGGGCATTCTGGTTCAGGACCCGGATATTCTGGTCCTCGATGAGCCGGCAGCCGGTCTGGATCCACAATCTGCCAAAGAGATGATGAGCCTGTTCATGCGGCTGAACAAAGAAGCCGGCAAGACGATCCTGCTGGTCAGTCATGATATGGAACACGTTTTGCAGAATTGCGATGAAGTCATCGTCATGGCCGATGGTCAGGTCAAAACCCAGATGCCTGTTCACGAGTTTTTCAAGCATCCAGAAATTCTGCGCGAGATTAACATCAACCCGCCAGGAATTGTCAAACTCAAGGAAATGCTTCAGAACAAAGGCTTCCAGATCAATCCGGATACTTATTCGCTGGACGAACTGGCCAATGAAGTAGAAAGACAGGTGAACGGTCATGAATAATATTGCTTTAGGCCGCTACCTGCCAATGAATTCGGTTGTCAACCGGATGGATCCGCGCGCCAAGATTCTCATTTTGTTTATCCTGATGATTGCGGTCTTTATTCCAGCTGGCTTCTGGGGCTATCTGCCGATTGTGGTGTTTATCATCCTGGCTTTGTATCTGTCCAAGCTGTCGCTGTCCTTTGCGATGCGGGCCTTGAAGCCAATGCTTTTGATGATGGTCTTCTTGCTTGTCATCAACGTTCTGGTGATGCATACCGGAACCCTGTTATTTGCGTGGGGCTGGTTCAAAGTTTATTCCGACGCTCTGGTTCAGACGGCCTACATCGTCATCCGTCTGACGCTGATGATCATTCTGTGTACGATCCTGACGGCGACAACAAAACCCCTGGATCTGACTTTAGGCATTGAAAAGCTGCTCAAGCCATTTGAAAAAATCGGCCTGCCAGCCCATGTCATTGCAATGATGATCTCGATTGCCTTACGGTTCATTCCAACCCTGATTGATGAGACCAACCGAATCATGAACGCGCAGGCTTCGCGTGGTGTGGATATGCAGAACGGTACCCTCAAGGAAAAAATCAGTGCTATTCTTTCCCTGATCGTTCCCCTGTTTGTTTCTGCTTTTGACAGAGCCGACCAGCTGGCTAACGCCATGGAAGCTCGTGGGTATGATCCATCCCGTCCGCGTACGCGCTATAAAACGCTGAAGATGACCAACGTAGACTACATTGGTCTTGCCCTTGCGTTTTTAGTGCTTGGCATCGATATTGCGATTGCCTGGTTATAGGAGAAAATACAATGCGGTATAAAGTGACTGTTGCTTACGACGGCCATCGTTATGCCGGATTTCAGAAACAGATCAATTCAAACGGCATTCAGTCAGTGATTGAAGAAGCCCTTGAAAAAGTGATCCATCAACCTGCTGCCATCACGGCTGCCGGCCGTACAGATGCCGGTGTGCACGCGCTGGGGCAGGTTTTTCATTTTGATGGACCGGATAACATTTCTGAATACGGCTACTACATGGCTTTAAATACTCTGCTTCCCAAAGATATCCGGATCCAGAAAGTTGAACGGGTTCCGGATCGATTCCATGCCCGTTTTTCGGCCTGCTCGAAGCATTACGAATACGTGATTACCACTGAACGAGACAACCCTTTTACAGAGCCGTATAAAACATATGTCTATCGGCCGCTGGATCTGGAGAAAATGCGCCAGGGGGCAAAAATCCTGGAAGGAACCCATGATTTTACTTCGTTCTGTAATGCGCAGATTGACCCGCGTAAACCACGGGTGAAGACGATCACCAGCATTGAAGTCAAAGAAGAAGGTAAAGATGTCCGTCTTGTCTTCAAGGGCAATGGGTTTCTGCGCTATCAGGTGCGGATGATGAGTGCGGCCTTGATCGCGGTTGGCACGGGCCAGATTGATACGTCTGAGCTCAAACGCATTCTGGAAGCCAAAGACAAAAACGCCTGTCGGTTCAATGCTCCGGCCAAAGGTCTGTATCTGATTGAAGTCGGCTACCCTGAGGAACTTCCCGAACTCACGCTGGATCTGGCCAAGGCAATGGGTATGCGTAAGGGAGATGATGAAGCCGATCATGAACCAGCTGATCACGAACAGGTGGATCACAAAGAAGCGAATCAAGAAGAAGTGGATCACAAAGAGATGGATCAGGAAAATCAAACCACAAAGAATCAGAAGTCCATTTTGTCTGATGATCAATGAAAACAAGGCAATCGAGTGAAAACCATCTGAAAGCTCCTTGAACTACGATCTGTGAAATCGTCAAAATGGGGAAAAATTGCGGTTTAAAACCATCTGATTGTGGTTGGATTTTCAAACACTTCGGGCAGGATGAACTTCTAAAAATTTTTTTGAAAAAAGAAGCAGATTTGTTTTGATTTTTGCGAAAAATTTATTACAATCGAAAAGATCTCTAATCAGGATGACACGCCTGAAAGCGTGTAACATCTGATCGGATTGAAAAAGAGATCCATTCCAGGCGGCCAAGCCTGGAAACTGATGAATACAAAAGAAAAGATTACCGATGGATAAAGCCGCCCATCCAAATCCTTTCCCAGATCTGCTCTACGATCGTCGGGAAAAAAGAATGCGCAGAAACAGCATCCTGGATTGACATCCTGCGCTTGTTTGGCTAAGATATTTCGTGGCTGTATCCAAGCCTTTGAGCCCCGGTAACGCTCATTGAAACGGAGGAAGCGAATCATGCGTCAGACAACAATGGCAAAACCTGCTGAAGTAGAACGCACTTGGTATGTAATTGATGGCGAAGGCCAGACTCTTGGTCGTCTTGCTACAACTGCAGCACACGTTCTGCGCGGTAAACATAAACCTTCATATACTCCAAACGTGGATTGTGGAGATTATGTAATTATTATCAATGCTGATAAGGTCGAAATGACTGGTAACAAACTTAACACTGAAAAGTATTACAACCATTCCGGATACTATGGTGGATTACGTGTTCGTACTGCCAAAGAAATGAAGGAAAAATACCCTGTTGAATGGGTTCGCAGAGCTGTTCAGGGAATGCTCCCTCACACTCGTCTTGGTGATGTTCAGCGTAAACACGTTCTTGTTTATGCAGGTCCAGAACATCCACACATGGCTCAGAAGCCTGTAGAACTCAAGGTAAAAGGATAGGAGAATAGGAAATGGCAAAAAAAGAAAACTTTGTTCAGTATCTCGGTACCGGACGTCGTAAAGAAGCCGTTGCCCGTGTCTTCCTTCGTCCAAATGGAACAGGGAAAATCGTAGTCAACGGTAAAGAACTGAAAGAATACATGCCATCTGAAGTACTTCAGATGGAAGTACGCAGCCCACTTGAACTTACGAATACTCTCGATCAGTTCGACGTACTCGTAAACGTACAGGGCGGCGGCTACACAGGTCAGGCTGGTGCCATCCGTCATGGTATCACTCGTGCCCTCATGAACGCTTCTGAAGATTACCGTCCAGTGTTAAAAGCAGCCGGTTATGTAACTCGTGACCCACGTGCTAAAGAACGTAAGAAATACGGTCTCAAAAAAGCACGCCGCGCACCACAGTTCAGCAAACGTTAATTTTTCATTGTCTGATCTCCCTGCGATATTTATCGCAGGGATTTTTTTGTGCCCAAAAGAAAAAACCGCCAAAGCGGTTTTGACTGAATCAGACCATATAGCCGATTCCTTTACGGGTGATTACATAATCGAACAGGTCGATGCCTTCGAGTTTGCGGCGCAGCCGGTTGACGTTTACCGATAAGGTGTTTTCGTCAATGTAGCAGTCCGTTTTCCATAAGGCATCCATCAGCTGTTCGCGGCGGACAATCCGATCTTTGTTTTCCATCAGAATCTTCAGTATCTTTGCCTCGTTTTTCGACAGATCGATGGTCTTACCGTTATAGCTGACTTCGTTGCTTCCAGTATCCAGACGAACCCCCTTATGCTCCAGAAAATCGGTGCGGGAGGTATAGTCAAACGTTCTTCTCAGCAGAGCACGAATCTTTGAAACAAGAACTGAAATATCAAAGGGTTTCGTGATGTAGTCATCTGCACCCTGATTGAGAGCGGTGATGACGTTCATATTTTCATCCGCACTGGAAATGAAAATGATAGGGACTGAGGAGAACTTCCGGATTTCACCGGTCCAGAAAAAGCCATTGCGTTCTGGCAGATTCAGATCCATGAGCACCAGGTCTGGTTTTACGGATTCAAACTGTTCGAGAATATCATCAAATGTTTCTGCCCTTCTCGCATCAAAGCCCCAGCTTTCCAGTACGGAAGCCAGAGCTCCAGAAACAGAAGGATCATCTTCAACGATCATGATTTTGTACATGCACTTATTTTAACAGTGCACAAAGCGGGCATTGTGAATAATTTATGAACTTCATAGTAAGAATCCCGTAAGAAAAACCTTTGATTCTTAAACCATGTTTAACTATTAAAGAAAGATGACAACTGTGCAAGATAAGTGAAAGAATAACGTAAGGATAATCAAAAATAATTGTCATCTGCAACAAACTGCCTGCTCCTGTAGCGAATTGAACAAAGACTGCAAAAAGATAGGTTGGACCGATCGAAGCTCAGAATAAGAATACGAATCCATCAGGCTGAAAACCGGGAGTGAAGCTGGATCAAGAAGGAAAACGCCGGCTGGTCAGTCCGGTTAGAGAAAGACCCGATAAGGATACAAATCAGAAGGAAAAGTAAGGACTGAAGATCTGGCAGAAATAAGAGCAGAAATAAGAAAGGGAAGATTTCACCAGCGCAGCGTCTGGAAAAATCTTCCCGATTTTTTGATAACTACTTTGAAACAGTTCTGTTCTGGCTGGAGCCTCTTGATCGATCCAGTTCTTTCAGATTGATCAGGTTCTTTCAGATCGCCTGGCAGAATGCTCGTTTTCTGGAAAACTATTCAGCAAGATTGAGATCCGAATCCTGGAACTGGGAGTTATAGAGTCTGGCGTACGTACCGCCTTTGGCCAGCAGCTGTTCATGGGTTCCACTTTCCACCAGATCACCATGATCCATGACCAGAATCAGATCGGCGTTGAGAATCGTCGACAAACGGTGGGCAATGACAAAGCAGGTGCGGTTTTTCATGACCTCATTCATGGCCACCTGCAGTCTTTTTTCCAGACGGGTATCGACAGAGCTTGTTGCTTCATCGAGAATCAGAATCTTTGGATCTTTCAACAGGGCACGGGCAATGGTTAATAACTGCTTTTCACCCTGGGAAAGGTTTTGAGCATCTTCATTCAGTTCGGTCTGCAGGCCATCCGGCAGGGCAGCCAGCGTTTCGGTCAGTCTGGCCGTTTCAATGGCTTTGTGGATCTGCTCATCACTCAGGTTATCTCTGGCATATTTCAGGTTGTCTTCAATCGTGCCTTCAAATAACCAGGGATCCTGCAGCACCAGACCGATCAGATCACGCAGATCTTCAAAGGACAGATCATTGATATTCTGGCCATTGATCGCAATCTGGCCGCCATCCAGTGGATAGTAGCGTTCCAGCAGGTTGGTCAGTGTTGTTTTTCCCGCTCCGGTATGGCCAACGATCGCAACTGTCTGATTGTGATCGACATGGAAGGAAACATCTTCCATCAGGGGCTGATCCGTATAGGAGAAACGGATATGCCGGAAATCGATATCTTCAATTTCATCAATCGGTTTTTTGGTGACTGTCTGTTCTTCTTCATCAAGGTCCAGAAATGAGAACAGACGGTTCATTCCGGAAAAGGCCGACTGAACGGCTGAAGACAGGGAAGAGAGCTGGGACAGAGGATCATTGACATTCCAGATATAGCGGATGAAGGCCTGCAGAGAACCGAGCATCAGATTGCCGGAAATCACCTGGAAAATTCCATACAGACAACAAAGGCCGATTTCGATATAGATCACAATTGTTGTCCATGGACCAATCTGACCGGATAGAGTCTGCGCTCTGAAGCTGGTTTTATACATCCGCTCATTGGCTTCATCAAACGCCTTCTTGGCAAAGTCCTGCTGATTGTAAATCATGATCTCACTCAGGCCGCCATACATTTCGTTGACGGTGCTGTTGAGCACGGCCAGGGCTTCCTGTTGTTCATCGAAGATCGGCTGGGTCTTGCGGACAATGAACACCGAGATTGCGATAATCAACGGAATGCCGAGCACAACCATTCCAAACATCACCCGGTTGATCGTAAACATCATGATCAGAATGAGTGTGGTGGAAAGGAAAGCCCCAATGATCCGCGAAAGGGTCTGCTGCAGCGCATTGGAGACGGTTTCGACATCATTGGTAATGCGGGAAAGCAGATCACCGGTCTTGTGGGCATCAAAGTAAGCCACAGGCAGGTGGTTGATCTTATGTTCAATCGCATTGCGCAGATCATACATCGTTTTCTGAATGGAATCGGTCATCCAGATCGTACTGAGAAACTGGCCAGTGATCTTGACGACATAAATACTCAGCAGAATGGTGATCAGATGGACAATGACATCCATCTGAACATGGATCGGGCCGCCATTGGCGGCTGTAACATCCATCTGCAGCTGGGAGGTAATGCGGCCTTCGGCAACTGGCATCGCAATATAGGTCAGGTTGGTGATAACCACCATGACAAGGCCCGCCCAGAGTTTTTTCTGGTTGGGGCGGATAAAGGTATAGAGATGCTGGAGGCACTGACGGAAGGTGAGGTTTTTAGGCAGGTCATTGTGAATGGCCGCTGTCATTTTCTTACTCGGCATAACGACTCGCCTCCTCTTCACTCATCTGCGAAAGCACGATCTGACGATACAGTTTGCAATCCCGATACAGTTCTTTGTGGGTTCCGGCTGCGACCAGATGACCCTGGTCAAGAACCAGAATCTGATCACAGTCGAGAATGGAAGGAATACGCTGGGCAACGATCAGAAACAGAGCATCTTTCTGAATCGGCTCTAAAGCCTTACGCAGTTTGGCATCAGTCGCCAGGTCAAGGGCCGAAAAGGAATCATCCAGAATATACAATCCTGCATTGGCCACGATCGCGCGGGCAATGGAAAGACGCTGCTTCTGACCACCCGACAAGTTGCTTCCTTCTTCGCTGACCAGATCTTCCAGACCGTTTTCACGTTCGGCAATGAATGCCTGTGCCTGAGCGATCTGAATGGCGTGATCAATTTCTTCATCCAACGCCTGGCGGTTTCCGAAGGTGATGTTGTCTTTGATCGTCCCCGAAAACAGGTGGGCTTTCTGGGAAACCATTGCGGTCTTGCGCCGCAAAGATTCCAGCGTATAGTCGCGGATATCCTGCCCATTGATTTCAATTGACCCTGCACTGGGATCATAGAAACGGCTGATCAGTTTGGTCACCGTTGATTTTCCGGATCCTGTTGAACCAATCAGGGCTATCTTCTGACCAGCATTTGCTTTAAAGCTGATATCGGTCAGGGAGTGATTCTTACTGTTGGGGTAGGCAAACGAAACGTTTTTGAATTCAAGGGTATCGACATGATCGAGCACCTTCTGGCCGCAGGATTTGACGGAAGGTTCGGTATCGAGAACTTCCTCAATTCGTTTGGCCGATACGGAAGCCCGGGGATACATCATGCAGATCATGCAGACGACCAGCACACTCATCATGCAATGGAAAAGATATTCGACAAACATCAGCAGTTCGCCAATCTGCAAAGAGTCCGCGGCAATCATGTGCGATGCTACATAGTAGATGGTAATCGAGGTCAGGTTCATCAAAAAGAAAAACAGCGGATCTGACATCGCCATGAGTTTGAATAATTTAGACGTGATGGTCTGATATTCTTTGCTTTCTCTCGCAAAGCGTTCTTCTTCCGTTTTCTGGCGGTTAAATGAACGGATGACACGAATTCCGTTGAGGTTTTCACGCAGAATCTGGTTGATGCGGTCAATTGACTTCTGCTGGCGGCTGGACAGGGGTCCTGCTGCTTTGAAAAAGCCATAGGCACCAATCAGAATGATTGGAATCGTCCCGAGCACAAACCAGGAAAGGGTGGGGGAGGTGGTGATGACCAGGATGGAGCACACCACCAGCATAATCGGAGCGAGCAGAGCACTGCGAAAGATCTGATGACAGAACATCAGAATCTGATAGGCATCCGATCCGGTTCGGGTAATCAAAGAAGAAACGGTAAAGTGATCGATTTCTTCGACAGAAAATGTCATGACATGCGCAAACAGATCTTTACGGATCTCATACACAATCAGCGTAGACAGCTTACTGGAGGTATAGGCCAGTAAACTCATGCCAATGGTCGTGATGATCGCTGCAATCAGAATCAACAAAAAGCACTGATAATAAAACGACTCTGGGCCCTGATCGAGATAGTTATCCGTCATCCGGCCAAAGAGCGTCGGTATGCCAAGTTCGGTTAAGGCAAAACTTCCGGCACAGATCAGATTCAGCAAAAACAGAAGCTTGTGCTGTTTTAAATAATGAAAGATCAGTTTCATAAAAAAGAAATATTCCTCCTTTCTTTGATGAAGATCTTTCTTTCTGGACCGGTATTTTGCAGATTAACATAAAATGCCCAAAAATAAACCGCTAAATCAACATAAATTGGAAACAGTACGTCAATATTGCTCCGAAACCAGAAAAAGTGAGAGAGTCAAGAGGCTTTTCATCAAGTCAAAAGGGAGTGTCAAAAAGGGAGTATCAATAGGAATGAATGATAAACACCACTGATTCAGTAACTGACAATCGTGACACACAGAGACAGAGGACCATGAAATGATCACGAATGCAAACAGATATGATCGGTGCGTATCCTGCATCAAAGATGTGGCAAAGCAGGCGTTGTTGGTGGAATCTGTCGTTTTTTATGGATAAGATGCAATTGATGAAGCTTTTATTTACGAAGATAAGTTCGTCAATTGTGAACGTTCAATCATGATATGGAAAAATAAATGCTCACGATTGTTTGCTTACCAAAAGTAAATGGCGTGGTTATGATCTTGAAAAAACCGGAAATAAATTCGAATCGGGCGCGGATTTTGCGAAGGGAGGATTTTATGAAGTCAAATGTTTCAAAAGCTGTATTGTGTGCGTTTTTAGCCGCTGTGTTTTATGCGATTAATGTTCCGTTTTCTAAACTGCTTCTGGTTCATGTCGCCCCTGTCTATATGGCCTCGTTTCTGTATTTTGGTGCGGGTGTGGGGATTGCCATTCTGTACCTGTTTCACTGGAAAGAAGAGACGAAGTCGGACAGACTGTCCAGAAAAGATCTTCCCTATACGATGGGCATGATTGTTCTGGATATCGTCGCTCCGATTCTTCTGATGATGGGCGTTGAAATCGGCTCTTCGGCTAATGCAACCCTGCTGGGAAATTTTGAGATTGTAGCAACGGCCATGATCGCATTCCTGGTTTTTCGAGAGAAAGTCTCACGAAAACTGTTTGTCGCGATTCTGTTCATTACTGCTTCCAGCATTGTTCTGTCTTTTGAAGGATCAGACAGTTTCCATTTTTCGCTGGGGTCCATACTGGTGCTGCTGGCGACGTGCTGCTGGGGGCTTGAAAACAACTGTACCCGCAAAATTTCGGATAAAAGTTCCTATGAAATCGTTACGATCAAGGGATTATGCTGTGGGCTCGGTTCATTTATGATTGCTCAGGTCATTCATGAACCATTTCCAGAGTGGCGATCCATTCTGCTGACCATGCTGCTGGGATTTGTGGCGTATGGTCTGAGCATCTTTTTGTATGTTCGCGCTCAGCGCAATCTTGGTGCAGCCAGAACCAGTGCTTATTATGCGGCGGCTCCGTTTATTGGAACGTTCCTTGCGTTTATCATTAACGGCGAATCGCTGTCGGTTTCCTATTTCTTTGGTCTGCTGCTCATGGTAATTGGAACGGCTCTTGTCATCAGCGATACGCTTGTGACTTCTCACCAGCATGAGCACGAACATATTCTTTATGATGCCAATGGCAACGTACTCAAAACGATCCATCATACCCATCGGCATACACATGTTGGAAATCTGGATTCGCATCACCACCATCACCTGAAGACTTCTCATGTTTAAGTGTCTATTTAACTTTGGTGTGTTTTTTGTCTTTCTTGCTGCCTTTTTGAAGCAGCTTTACCCGGCAGGCAGGGATTGTCTGCCGGGTTTGCTTTTGATGCGGATTTTGTTTCGCTTTCAGGCAGATTCTGTACAGGATGTTAACTTTATGTGTTTTTATTTCATCATTTTAATGTAAAGTTCACAGAATTCGCTTGTTCATTTTTTGACTTTGTTTCTTTTTGAGAAGAGATCTTTTACACTGAGTACATTAAAAAACTGTTGATAGGAAACGAAAATGTTAACGCTTTAATAAAGCTAGCTTTTTCGTTTTGAAAACAGGAAAAGTAAGTATAGGATAGTATGACGATGGGAATGTATGAAAACAAAGTCTGCATCATTACAGGCGGAGGAAAAGCAACACTGAAAAATGGCCAGCCAGGCGCAATTGGATATGGAATCGCACATTGCTTTGCCAAAGAAGGCGCAAACCTGGTCATTACCGGCCGGAATGTGAAGAAACTGGAAGATGCAAAAGCAGAACTGGAAGAAATGTATGGCATTCAGGTTCTGCCTGTTCAGGCTGATATTTCTGCCGGGGCTGATAATGCAGCAACCGCAAAAATGGTTGTCGATAAAACTCTGGAAAAATTCGGCCGGATTGATGTTCTGGTCAACAACGCTCAGGCATCTGCTTCTGGCGTAACTCTGGTCGATCACACAACAGACCAGTTCAACCTGGCTCTGTATTCCGGTCTGTATGCGGCTTTCTATTATATGCAGGCCTGCTATCCCGCTTTGAAAGAATCTCAGGGATCTGTGATTAACTTTGCCTCTGGCGCCGGTCTGTTTGGCAACTTTGGCCAGTGTGCTTATGCAGCGGCCAAAGAAGGCATTCGTGGGTTAAGTCGTGTTGCGGCTACAGAATGGGCTAAAGACAATATCAACGTCAACATCATCTGCCCACTGGCATGGACGGCCCAGCTCGAAAACTTCAGCCTGGCTTATCCAGATGCGTTCAAGCAGAATGTTAAAATGCCTCCTGCTGGTCACTATGGCGATGTCATTCAGGATATCGGCCGCGTCTGCGTTCAGATTGCGGGTCCAGATTTCAAATACATGACTGGTGAAACCATTACCTTAGAAGGTGGTATGGGTCTGCGTCCATAAGGGGAACGCTGGCTTTTATGGATCGGAGAGTCGGATCTTCTGTCGATTTGATGATTGACCTGCCGACCTGATCTCTGGAATACCCTGGCCAGAGGCTGGGATCTTTTTTAAACCATGACAAGCCGTCATCCCTTGTAAAAAAGTGGAGGCGGCTTTTTTGGTGTGGATTTGCAGATCAAAAGCTGGGCTGCCAAGGGCTGCAAAAAAACTGCTCTTTTGCCAGACGGAAAAAAGAAAATCCGCCCGTTATGGCCTTACGGGCGGGAAGTGTCGAAGACAGTTGGAAAAAGGAGGAGGGGAAATGAAGGGAAGTGTCTGGTCAGCGGCCAGACATTTTCTTCGAAAAAAGAAGATTTGAAATCAAGATAGCCTGACCAGGTTCACTGCATTTGGCAGATCAGGATGGTCAGGAGAAACTGAAAAGCCGGCCAGATGTATGCAAGAGAGAGACTGGCTTTTCAGAGAGGAACTTGTCTGTTGGTGACTTTTGGACAGGCAAGTTCAAAAAGTGATCAGATGAAGCGTCGGAACAGAGAAATTCTGTTCTAAAGAAGCTGGTAATCAATTGAAAGGAGATAAGCTGGCTTTTACTTGCTTTTTGGCTTGTTCGATCTCGGGCCTGTCTCAGGCTTTGCTTGTTTTGTCTTTTTTACGGGAAGGAACCAATGTCATTAAGTTAAGGTGATGTCCTTTAGCCTCGGAACCAACTTGGGCGT
>Mummy_p2__coassemble_1553_pt1 | contig 17451 bp, 11 predicted proteins | sample Mummy_p2__metabat2_low_PE_028 | metagenome-assembled genome bin Mummy_p2 | reverse complement strand
CAAAAAAATAGAAGCAGCCCCAAAAATCCGCGTATATACAAGTACCAAGATTAAAGTGCTCTGCTGCTCAATTGAACTTTGTCAATTGAAAACCGAGTATTTGCTTGGCCATAAGAAATAGAGGTGAAGATAACACATCCATGAATCCTTTAATCAAAAATTTGAGTTTCGACTTTGAAGCAGCCAAACAACAGCTGACTCATATTGCGAAAAGCGTTCTTGAATCCAGAAAGCCGCTTGAAGAACGTGTTGAAGATCTGAAGAAAACATATAATCAGACCATTCAGGAGACAATCGCCAGAATAAATGCCAGCGATTTCCAGGCCATTCCAGGCTTTAAAGATACTGTCAGATCCCATATGCTTACAAACCATACAATCAATAGTCATTCGGTTGCGGAAGACGAAGCCGTATTGGCTTATTGGAAACAACTGGCCATTGAAGAACAACTATCTATTCTCAAGTGTTTAAAGCATAAACGAGCTCAGAAGATCGTTCGCGCTTGTGCAGCGGCAGATACAGACTGCCAGCGCAAGCTAAAAGAACTTTCTCATCAAGATTCTTGTGACATCATCACTGCGATGCTGGACAATGAGCTGTTCGATCAACTTTTAGCAAACTGTATTGATAATCTTGCCTGCAATCAAAGACTCGAGATGTATCGAAATGTTGTCCGAACAAAAAACATTCCTGAATATGTCAAACGGGTCGAAAATTATGATGCCTGGCTGACAAACTCACATTATCGTCACCATTTAAAAAATGATGAAGACTTGCTGGATATGTCACCTGCGAACGCTGCCGATATCCTCTACTCTATTCGCCATGCATTTGAATTAGACGAAGAATGTGGGGGAACGATGCCAATTTATTTTGATGCTTTAGAGTTCTGGGCCCAGCTGATGTCGGATGCCGCTGTTGAAGCAGGTCTCAAAGGCACAGAACAAGAGTTCTTTTTAGAGCAGGCTGACGAAGAGCTCCGTTTTGCTGATCTCTATTCTGACCACGATTGGTTATATTCCCATCCTGAGTACAGCGATCAGGACATTTTAGCCGATCTACAATGCAATCCTCACTATAAAGAGGTCTGGCAGCGCTGGAATACGCTTAAACAAACGCTGGTTTCTAAACTGACCAGCCTGCCTGCTTTGCCGAATCGGTATCCAAAAGCTAGATCTATGGATCGCCGAGTGATGATTCATGTAGGTCTGACAAATTCTGGCAAAACCTATCAAGCCATTCTGGCTTTAAAAAATGCAAAAACCGGTATTTATTGTGCACCGTTACGTCTGTTAGCCGCCCAGACTTATACCGATCTTCAAGAAAGCGGCCTTCATACTTCGCTCATCACTGGTGAAGAACAAAATATCGATAATCAGGCCACTCATGTCGCTTCGACCGTTGAAATGTCCGATCTCAATCATGTTTACGACGTAGCGGTGATTGATGAATGTCAGATGATTTTTGACTTAGACCGCGGTGGTTTTTGGACAGAAGCCATTCTTGGTCTGCAGGCTCACGAGCTTCATTTATGCACGGCACCCGAAGGATTACAAACACTGGTTTCCTTGATCGAAAGCTGCGGGGACAGTTATGAAATCATTAGACACGAGCGAATGACACCTCTCATGCAACAGCCATCACCAGATCTCAGCCATCCACAACCAGGCGACGCTTATATCGTCTTTTCTAAAACAGCGGTATTTGCGGTGGCTGCCGAGCTGGAAGAAAAAGGAATGGTCTGCGCTAAGCTGTTTGGATCTCTGCCATATGAGACCAAGCAGCTGGAAGCCAAACGCTTTGCCTCTGGTCGGGCACCGGTACTGGTCGCTACCGATTGTATTGGAATGGGTATGAATCTTCCCATTTCGCGAATCATCTTTTTAGAAGATGAAAAATATGATGGCCATAGCCGCCGCACTCTTTACCCAAGTGAAATTGCGCAAGTTGCAGGCCGGGCCGGCCGGTATGGAATTTATGAGAATGGTATTTTTTGCCTGCCCCATCAAAGCAAAGGTCAGAAAAAGAAGCTGCGCGAATATTTAGAACGCAAATCAGACAATTCGCAATCGCCCGTTGTTGGGCCTCCTCGTTTTTTATACACAATGCCAGGGCGTTTATCGGAAAAACTGGAAATTTGGAAAACGGAGAGTAAAGTCGATTCCGCATTCGTCCAGCAAAACGTATCCGCAGATATTCTGAAAGCCAGAGAGGCCGAAAAATATCTCAGCAATGAAAATCTCGCGGCTGTTTTTAGTACTATGGCATTCAATTTTGAAAATACTACCCTTCATGAATATTGGATTGCGTTGATGAAAGCCGGTATTGGCAAAGATATCCAAAAGATGCGGCCGGATCATTATCGCGGCTACGAAAATACTCTGAATCATCATGATATTGACAGTCTGACCACTCTGTTTGCGTTATGGGACCTTTATTATCAATATGCTCGTATGTCAGAATCCACTTTCGAACAAGAATACGCTCAACAAAAGCGGCATAAAATCGCCCATACGATCGCAAACCTTCTTCTTCAACCGTCTAAGGGCAGAACTTGTAAATACTGCGGCAAGAAGCTGTCGTGGAATTATCCCTATAGTATGTGTCAAAAATGCCATAACGAGATTTACGGGCCATCTTTTGATGACGATGACTTTGATTTTGACGATGAGCCCAGCTGGTGGTAGATGTCGCAAGAAGACAGAAATCAATCAACATCGATCTCATAAACTTATCGTTCTGTTTATCTTAGGGATCTTGAGCGATGCTTGTCCTGATGATGCGGAATTGTCATTTAAAAATCCCGGCGTTTCTGTCTTGCCGGGATTTTGTGCTGATTTAGAATTGTCAGAAAATGCTGAAAACTCTATTTCTGGTTTCTGACTTTGAGTTCTTCAAGGATTTTGAGGGATGAACTGGTTCCGATGCGGGTTGCTCCAGCATCAATCATCGCAAGGCACGTATCCAGATCCCGGATGCCGCCAGCCGCTTTGACCTGGACGTTAGGCCCGCAGTTTTCTTTCATCAAGCGGACATCTTCCAGTCTGGCACCCGAAGGTCCAAAGCCGGTAGAGGTCTTGATAAAGTCCGGACCGACTTTGGCGGCGATTTGGGACAGCTGCTTGATTTCTTCTGGTTCCAGGTAGCAGTTTTCGAAAATTACTTTGGACAGGACATGGTTCTGGCGGCAGATCTCTACAATTCGGCGCATTTCTTCTTCCAGGTAGTCCCAGTCATGCATTTTCGCTTTGCCGATGTGGATGACATAGTCGATTTCATCGGCTCCGTTTTCAATGGCTTTGGTCGTTTCATAACATTTGGTGTCCAGATCACTCTGTCCTAATGGAAAAGAGATCGCAGCACCGACATGGACCGGACTGTTGGCAAGCTGTTGTTTGCAGAAGGAAGTCCATCGGGAATTGATCGCCACCATAGCAGCGCCAATCTCATCCGCTTCCTTGCATAAGCGAATCAGATCTTCATCCGTTCCATACGGTTTAAGATAAGTGTGGTCAAAGTATGCGGCCAGTGTTTTTGCATCAAGTGTATTTGGCATACAAACTCCTTTTGGCCACGCATCTTGGGGATGCATGGCTTTGATGTATCGTTACCTTTTATTATGGCAGACTGTAGGCAAAAAGATCAGTTCAACTTCATGCACAAGATTGTGCAGCAGGCCGATCTGTTTTCAGATGGACTGGTTTGAAACCAAAACGACCTGAACATTCAATGCGAACATTCAGGTCGTTTTAATTTGGGTCTGATTTACTCGTGAGAGAGCGACGAAGACTCGGAAGGCGTCATCGATGGATCATCGTAAAGAAAATCCACAACTTCAGCGGTTGTCATTTCGCGCAGATGATCGGGATCAGGCAGACCTTCTTCACTGAAGCGGAACTGGTCATAGTCAAGAAACGAAGGATCAGCAAGTGGATCCCAGCCATTATTCTGGTACAACAAGGCGGTTTCATAGGCAATGCCATCCGTTCCGGACATACGAACACCAGGAGGAGAACTGTGCACCATTAAGACGCTGCCATCCTCAAACTGGCCTAATGCAATATAGACATGGCCTTCTTCACTCATGATATCACCAGGCAGAATTTCAGTGACATCTTTGGCATCACGCCGTTCCCCCAGACCAAGCCCGCTTAAAAATTCGTCGGACTGATCCGATTTGACTACATAATCGCGTTTGTCATTGAGGGTATTGTAGAGCACCCAGCCTAAATACCCGGAGCAGTCCAGGCCATTATGAATTTCATAGGCGTGATCTTCCACGTTATACCCCTCGAGGTTTTCTTCGTAGAACATTTTCCAGCCCGGGGCCATTCCAACGGTATTGGCTTCCACACCACCGGCGGTGTCTTCTTCATTCCATCCGCCGCCCCAGACATAGAGCACCTGATCTTTTGGCCGTAAAGCCGTACGTAAAAAGTCAGTCAGGGTTGGTTTGGGTTCTTCTGGCTTCTCACTTGTACTTTCAGACTGACTGGAAGCCTGCGAAGAAGCCGAGTCAGAGGTGTCCTGCATTGAGGAACCATAGGCGTTTGAAGTGGTCATGGAATTGACCTGGCATCCTGTAAGTGAAAAGCCAAGCGGCATCAGAAGCGTCAGGCAAGTGAGTCGACGACAAGTCTGCAGGCGATGGAAAATTTTTGTTTGTATCTGATCCAAAATTTTGTGCATCTCTTCTCACTTCCTTTCTGATCAGAAAAACCTCCGCCCAAAAGAGCGAAGGCTTCATTGTAACATGATTTTTAAATGGTTTAGAGCTTATTTTGCAGTCCTTATGCAGCAGAACTCTGAGACTGAGAACTGTTCTGTGCAGAGTCAGAAGTCTGAGGCTGTTTCGAAGAGCTTTCCGGTTCGGCCACTGGAGCCTGTGTTTCAGGAACAGCCTCGGGCTGAGCCGTTTCAGAACTCTGGGAAGAACTTTCATCGCCGCCCAGTTCTTTCTGGATGGCTTCGGACATTTTCTTCTTCTGTTCTTCCGTCATTTCCGGCAGTTTCTGACCATCTGGGCCATCACGGTCTTCAATGACATCAGGCGGTGTCGACATCTGGGCATTCAGTTCGAGATATGGAGTCATGTCGTAATTGGCATAGACACCACTGTAATAACGGTTGGTGAAATAGGATAACACCATGGCACCGACTTCCCCTAAAATATCCAGGCCGTCTTTTTTCGTGGCACAGGAGTAAATCGATAAGGTGAAAGGTGGTGTTCCATTATAAATACCGACCGCATTGCGGACTTCATTGATATTTCCGATTTTCTGAATATACGTCCCTGGAACATCCCGGTTGAGGAACGTGTCATAGGCGGTGTACTGCAGCCAGTATTTCAGATCGTTAAACGTGCCAGGGGTTTCATAGACGTACTTTAACAGCCGCATCATGTAGTCGGCGTTAATCAGGTTTTCAGATTCAATATAGAAATCTGAAGTCTGGGGAACGCTGGCATATTTGGAGACAATTTCTTTGAACTCTGTATAACCGCCAATGTTGGAATACAACATATGACCGGCGATGTTATCGGAATATAACAGGGCTGCTTCCAGAAGCTCATCGATTTGAATTTTGTCACCGACTTTGTATTTCCGGTGAATTGGCTGATTCAGGTTTTCATCATCCTCTTCTTCCCGCATTTCTTCGGTATAGACGAGGGTATCGCTCGGATTAATGCGTCCGGCCGCAATTTCTTCATAGTAATAAACACAGAGCGGCAGTTTATAGGTGGATGCTGCCGTAAAGTTCTGACGGGCGTTGTTGGATTCGACCGTTTCGCCGGTCACCAGATCCTGAACTGCCCAGGAGACCTTAGATGGGTCAATGCCTTTGTTGGTCAGGTAGTCATTGATCTGAACTTTCAGATCGGCCAGGGAGTTATCCTCAAATATCGCTTCCATCGTCGTTTTGGCAGCAGCCAGTTTGACTAAAGCCGGACTTGGATCGGCCGCAACGCTTGCGGTAATCTGCGTGGTATTTGAAATCGAACTGGATGCACTGGAAGAGGTAGAGGAGGCATCAGCGGTGGTTTCACTGACTTTCTCCTTATTTCCGGGGCGGAACATCTTCACAACGCCGTACACGGAAAAACATGCCGTGCAGACAATTGCCAGCGCGACAACAATCACAATGCCCAGTCGGACAGGGTCGTATTTCAGTCTTCTTTTTTTCTTCTTGCGCCGTTTGCGCGTATCCTTCGTATCAGCCATACCATGTATATTATAAGAAGAAAGAGCAGAGTCAATCCCGCAATCCAGATCCCAGTCAAAAAACTGATCAAAATACGAGGGAGCAAACAAACTGTACAGCCTTTTCAAAAAAGAAAACTGGTTTTCATCTTTTATGACATTGTTTGACGTTCTCTGCTTTCCCGTTTCTGTCTTACGCTTTCATCTCTGCTCATTTCATCATCTTATTATTCGAATATTCCAATCTGTATAAGATTATGCAGGATCAAATTTCTCCCGCTTTCTGTTTTTCGGTCTGCTTCTCTATTTACGGCCAGGATTTGCTTTTTTCCTTTTCTGCTCTGTTGGTCTGCGAACTTTTGGTCTGTCAGCTTATGAAAAAGAAGTCTTACCGTTTTTTTCCAAACAGACATTCAAACAGACATTTTTCGTCTGGCGCATACTCAGGCATGAGGGTGTTTTCTGCTCTTTGAGCAATCTCTTCGACTGCTTCAATAATTTTGCAGGCCAGCTCGACCGCATGGTTGAGATCCTCGATCGAACAGAAGCAGCAGCTGCTGTGGGCGTACCGAGTTGGGATGCCAATGACAATCGTTGGAATGTCATGGGTGTGTAGAATGCCGCCGTTGGTTCCACCGCCTTTTCGCACCGCAATCTGAAGGGGCAGATCGTTTTTGCGGGCAATCGAACGCGCAAAGTTGAGCCATTTGGGGTGAGTAATCATCGATTTATCAAACGCCCGGATCATTGGACCTTTGCCCATCGCACTGGTTGGAAAGACCTCGCCAAAGGTATCATCCGCCGGGCAGCCTTCAAAACAAATCGCCAGTTTTCCCTGCAAATTCTCCACTGCTGCCATCATGCCCCGTTCGCCAACTTCTTCCTGGGCCGTAAAGACGGCTTCAACATGGGACAGTTCCTGAGTATTTAATCGTTCGAGTGTCATCATCACGGCCGCGCAGCCAATCCGGTCATCAAATGCCTTTCCGCAAAACGTATTGAACTGCGAATCAAACGTACATTCCGTCTCTGGAACTACAAAGCATCCCGGTTCAACTCCGGCTTCAAATACCTGATCCCGGCTGCTAGCTCCAATATCAATATGCAGGCTGGAAAAGTCCGGCTGTTTTTTCTCGACTCCATTTTGGAAATGAGGAGGGATGCTGGTGACAACACCACGGATAAAGCTGCCATCCACCGTACGGATTTTGACTGCCTGTCCGGCCGCGTTGACCGGATCCCAGCCGCCTAATGGTAAAAAGGAGAGGGTTCCATCGGCCAGAACATTCTGTACCATGAATCCCACTTCGTCCATGTGGGCATCCAGGATGATCCACGGCTGATTGTTATTGCCAGCACCTTGAACATACAGGTTGCCGATGCTGTCCCAGGAAAAGCTGTATCTTGGCTTGAGGTGCATCTGCAGGCGGGTGCAGATCTTTTCTCGAACTTCGTCTTCCAGTCCGGAAGGTCCAAAAGCGTTGCTCAAGGCCTGAACCAGTTCAATCGTTTTCTGCTGTTTCTCATGAACTTCCGTTTGTTTGTTCTGGTTTGCGGCCATCGTATCTGGTTTCTGTTTTTTGCTTTCTGCCATAAATAATTCCTTTCTATGGATTCTCTAGAAATTCTATCTTTATATATAATGCAAAGTAGTAAGACATGAAGCTTGTTGAGATAAATCTTCCAGGTTCTCTGATCCAATCTTCAGTCCGGCTTCTTCAATCCGGCTTTTCTGTGCATCTGAATCGAAATTTATCTAAACTGTATCCGTCAATCCGGACATCACTTTCAGATTCATTTCCAGGTCAGACTCAGCCGGCCAGTTTTTGAACCAGACGTAAGAATTCAGTTCCTGTTCAAACGTCCGGTTCGTTATACAATAAGAACCGATATTTTTACTGTACAACCAGCCTCTGATTTTTGTCTGCTCCCTCATGGTTTTTTCCATTGATCCGTCTGCCGGTGCGAAAGGAGTGTTTATGTCGAAATATATTGAGATCGCCCGTGAACTATCTGAACGAATTACCCATAAAATCTATCCACCAAACTCCTATCTGCCCAGTGAAAACGAGTTGTGTAAAGAATTCGATGCGAGTCGGGATACGGTGCGTAAGGCACTCAACCTGCTGGCCGATCGAAAAAGTATTCTCAAAGAAAAAGGCAAGGGCTCCAAAGTCCTGCCTGTTGATATTGTGACCTTTCCAGCTTCCGGCCTGATCTCCTTTAAGGAACTGGCTTCACAATCTTCACAAACGATTGAGACGGATGTCATCCGCTTTGGGCTGACCGATGATCCGTATATCCTGGAAAAACTGGCCATGCCAGACGGTTCAAAAGCACTGGAAATCTACCGCATCCGTTCTTATGATGGTGAGCGGATCATTGAAGACAGGGATTATCTCAATCCTGAAGTGATTCCCGGAGTCACACCGGACATTGCGCAGGATTCCTTATATCAATATATCGAACAGGTTCTGGACAAGCCGATTGGCTTTGCGCGCAAGGAAATCACCGTCGAGCCTGCTTCTGAATTTGACAAAGAACACATGGATCTCAAAGGCGGCAATCTGCTTGTGATCGTAAGGTCACTGACGTACCTGGAAGATGCCACACTGTTTCAATACACTGAATCGCGCCATCGCACCGATAAATTCAAATTTCTTGATTTCTCACGCCGGGAACGCCTGTAGCGTTTCCGGTTTTTCTTTTTCACAGACCAGGCACCCCGTTGTCTGGAAGTCGACCTGTATACAACCTGTCCGAATCTTGTCTGGTTGTATGGAGCCTTGTATGTTGGCTGCCTGTATCCACCTGTCTGGTAGTTCTGAGCTGATCCCCTTTATCTATCGCCTTCATCCAATCCAATCATGGTTTTATTTCGTCGTTTTACGATTAGTCAAAATACCCACCCAAAACTTTTTGCAGAATTCCCACATTTTCATTGACACTACATGTACGTACAGGTTATAGTAAGAGCGTCGAAAGACATGTACGTACAAGTTAGAACAATTGATAGAAATATCCTATGTAAAGAGCGTTTCCATAAAGAAACCAAGGAGAAAAACATGGCTGATTATCAAAAAGAAGCTAAAGAGCTTCTGAAACTGGTCGGTGGCAAAGAGAACATCATCTCCGTCGCCCACTGTGTAACCCGCATGCGCTTTGTCCTGGCGGAACCTGACAAAGCCGACGTCGCTGCCATTGAAAAACTGCCAACGGCTAAAGGAACCTTCACTCAGGCTGGACAGTTCCAGGTCATCATCGGTAACGATGTCACCAAGTATTACAATGACTTCATCAAAGTCTCCGGAATCGAAGGGGCATCCAAAGATGCTGTAAAACAGGCCGCAAAAACCAATCAGAACTGGCTGCAGCGCGTGATCGGCAACCTGGGTGAAATTTTCACCCCAATCATCCCGGCCCTGGTTGCCGGTGGTTTGATTCTGGGTTTTCGCAACTGCATTGACTCACTGTATCTGTTTGAAAATGGAACCAAAACTTTATGCGACATCTCCCAGTTCTGGAGCGGTGTTGACAGTTTCTTATGGTTGATCGGTGAGGCGATCTTCCACTACTTACCAGTGGCCATTACCTGGTCGATTACCCGCAAAATGGGGACCAGCCAGATTCTGGGTATCATTCTCGGTATTACCTTAGTTTCCCCACAGTTATTAAACGCTTATGCGGTTGCTTCTACAGCTCCTGCTGATATTCCGGTCTGGGATTTCGGATTTGCGACGGTACGCATGATCGGTTATCAGGCGCAGGTGATCCCGGCGATCATGGCAGGCTTCGTTCTGGTGTATCTTGAACGTTTCTTCCAGAAGATCACACCGGCAATCGTATCCATTATCGTTGTTCCATTCTGCTCCCTGGTTTTAGCCGTATTAATCGCTCATACCATCGTTGGTCCAATCGGATGGGTACTTGGCGACTGGATTTCCAAAGTTGTTTACGCTGGACTGATGAATCCAATGGGCTGGCTGTTCGCAGGTGTATTTGGTCTGCTCTATGCTCCACTGGTTATCACTGGTCTGCACCACATGTCCAATGCGATTGACTCGCAGCTGATTTCGACCTACGGCGGCACAATCCTCTGGCCAATGATCGCATTAAGCAACATTGCTCAGGGTTCTGCTGTTCTTGGCTTCTCGTTATTAACCCGTAAAAACGAACGTCTCCAACAGGTTGCTCTTCCAGCTGCAATCTCCTGCTACTTAGGCGTAACTGAACCTGCATTATTTGGTATTAACTTAAAATATGGCTTCCCAATCGTCTGCGGTATGATCGGCAGCTCGATTGCGGCAATGTTCTCTGTTGGTTTTGGTATCAGCGCTATCTCCATTGGTGTCGGCGGTCTGCCAGGCATCCTGTCCATCTTCCCACAGTACTGGGGCCTGTTCGCTATTGCGATGGTGATTGCGATTGTCATTCCATTTACACTGACTTACTTCTGGGGTAAAACCCACCTGTCTCCTGAAGTTCTGTACGGCGAAGCTGAACCTGAAAAACAGCTCACTCCAGAACAGGCTGCAAAAGATGTAATCTTAAACGCTCCAATGACTGGAACACTGCTTCCTTTATCTGAAATTGAAGACCAGGCATTTGCTTCTGGTGCGATGGGTCAGGGTTTTGCGATTGACCCAACCGATGGTCTTGTACTTGCCCCATGCGATGCAGAAGTGATGATGATTTTCCCAACAAAACATGCGATTGGCTTAAAGACAATCAAAGGCGAAGAAGTACTGATTCACTTAGGTATGGACACCGTTGAACTCAACGGTCAGGGATTTAATCTCCGCGTAAAACAGGGCGATCTGGTCAATGCCGGTGATCCACTGGTTGAAATGGACCTCGATGCCATCCGCAAAGCTGGCAAGGCAGTTGTCTCCCCGGTTGTTGTTACCAGCGGCCAGAACGTAAAACTGCTCACTCAAGGTGCTGTAAAAGCGACTGACGAAGCTGCAGTCATCCTGCCAACCGCAAACAACTAATTGCTTTATCCTGATTGACCTGCTTTCCCCTTTATTTGCGCTTCTACATGTCAATATCCTTCAGTCCGCTCCTCCTGCTGCCTCGCTTCCTGTACGGGCAGGAGGGGCGGACTTTCAAAGGATGGAATACTCTGTAAACACAAACCTGAGAAATAAGAAGAGAAATAGAAATCCGCAGTCAAAATACGAAACAGAAAGATTTGAAGAAAAACGAAATTCTGAAATGAGGAAAGGATGAATACCTATGGATTGCTCTAAAGAAGTGGTTTATCAGATTTATCCGAAGTCGTACCAGGATACCACTGGCAATGGTCTTGGCGATCTTCGCGGCATTATCTCCCATCTTGATCATCTTAAAGATCTTGGCATCACCATGATCTGGCTCAACCCAATCTACCCCTCTCCACAGAAAGACAATGGCTATGATGTCGCTGACTACACGGCCATCAATCCTGACTATGGAACGATGGAAGATTTTGAAGAACTTGTCAAAGAAGCGAAAAAACGCGGCATCGGCATCATGCTCGATATGGTATTCAACCATACCTCTACCGAACATGAATGGTTCAAAAAAGCCATGGCCGGGGATGAGAAATACAAAAACTACTACATCTGGAAAAAAGGAAAAGACGGCATGCTGCCAACCAACTGGCCTTCTAAATTTGGCGGCCCGTGCTGGCAGTATGTGGACCAGTTTGATGAATACTATCTCCACCTTTTCGACCCCACCCAGGCCGATCTGAACTGGGAAAATCCAGAAGTGCGCCAAGAACTGGTCAACGTCCTGAAATTCTGGATTGAAAAAGGCGTCAAAGGCTTCCGCTTTGATGTCGTCAACCTGATCGATAAAAATTCCTATCAGGAGGCACCAAAAGGATCGGAAGGCAAAGAATTTTATACCGACGGCCCAAAAGTCGGCCAGTATCTCCACCAGCTGTATGACGAAGCTTTAGGCCAGGCCAATGCCATGACGGTTGGTGAAATGTCGGCCACCTCTATCGATCGTTGTGCCGGTTATTCCCGCCCTGAAAACGAAGAACTGTCCATGTGCTTTAACTTCCATCATCTGAAAGTCGACTACAAAGACAAGCAGAAATGGACGCTGATGCCCTTTGATTTCCAGGAACTCAAAGATCTGATGTTCACATGGGATACCGAAATGGAAAAAGAAGGCGGCTGGAATGCGATTTTCTGGAACTGTCATGACCAGCCCCGGGCTCTTTCCCGCTTTGGCGATCCCGTCAACTATCCAAAAGAATCGGCCAAAATGTTAGCCGGTGTGATCTTCACCCGCCGCGGCACTCCTTATATGTTGTATGGCGATGAAATCGGCATGACCAACATCAACACCAAAGCGATTGAAGACTACGTCGATGTCGAAAGCCTCAACGCAGCCGAAATGTTAAAAGAAAAAGGTCTCTCGGATGAGATGATCCTGGAAACCCTTCAGGCGAAAAGCCGTGACAATGGCCGCAGCCCGATGCAGTGGAATGACGAACCAAACGGCGGCTTTACCACTGGCAAACCCTGGCTGATGGTTAACGACAATGTCGATACGGTCAATGTAGAAGCTGTGACAAAGGATCCAGATTCCATCTATGCCTACTATCAGAAACTCATCGATCTCAAAAAGAACAATCCAGTTCTCCAGCAGGGATCTACCCTTCCATTACTGGAAGACGATGAAAATCTGTATGCCTTCAAGCGGGTTCTGGACGGCAAGGAAATTCTTTGCATCCATAACTTCTATGGCAAAGAAGCGCCCCTTGGCTTAGATCTGCATGGCTATGACCGCATCCTGTCCAACTATCCAGATTTCAGTGAAGATGCTGAAGCACTTCGTCCTTACGAATCCCTGATTCTGGAAAAAAGATAATGAGATCTGAACGCTTACCCCTTATCCTTATATCTTTACAACAGCTTTACCTCCCACAATCTCTTTGCCCACTTAACGACTTTTATCTCTCTACAAAAGCCCGTCTGCCACAGCCAGGCAGATGGGCTTTTTCCGTTGAAGGTCCAATTGTTTTTGTCCAAGTCCTCAGTAGAGATCAGCAGAGATTCGATCTCAATCGATATGGAAAGACCCGACATCGATAGACGTATCAATAAATATATCGGTAGACATATCAATAAATATAAGGATAAAGTCTTTCCGGCCGATTTCATTCAGTCAGAGGACTTCTGGTTGAAATAGGCATTGAGACCAATACTCAAAGCACCAAACAAAATTCCAGCGATCGCCCAGACAATCCACGTGCGCTCCCATTGATTGGAAAGAAACGACCAGGCCAGATAAATGGCAGTCACCAACGTCCAGTACACCCCCGCAAACGGTTCAAGGACTTTATTGACATTCTTGGCCGAGGTTGTATAATCGTCTTCCTGAAGCAGAATATCGGTTGCTTCTTTTAAAGTGGCGGCCTTCACGATAAAATTGACGCCCGCCGCGACAAATCCCAGTAAAACGCACACGCCAATCAACAGGAAGGGCCCATTGTTTTTCATAAACAGGCTTGCAAAAATCGCAATCGGCGAAAGGATGCAAAGCACAATGCCGACCGCCATCTGTTTTTGGATTTGCGGCTGCCATTCGTCTTTGACCTTTTCGACAAACATATAAGCCTGCCCCTCGAGCCGGAAGTTTTCCTTTTCCAGATATTCATAAGGCTGGAGTAAAGGTTCATCCCGTATGATTTTGTAGACACCGCAGGCAACCAGCCCTAACAGAAAGCAAAGCCCCAGACCAGCAGCCATTTCTGAGGACATCCCCAACCAGCCAAGCTGACTGATCGCAAAGAAAAAGAGCAGGGGAATGACACTGGAAATCAGGACCGACACGCTCAAAGCCAGTCGCGGGGCCGTGTATTCTTTGACTTCCAGAAACCGCTTGGCACACATCAGATCAACCACTTTGTTCGAAGGAATGTCTGGCATTCGAGAATTTCCATCTGTCCTCATGGTCTTCTTTTCCAAGGCATCATTTCCCAACTCATCTTTCTGGCCGCCTTCATTGGATTCAAGATCCTCAAACGTAACCGGAGCCAGCTGGCGATCGTTTTTGAGCAGCGTATCGGTACTGACTTCAAACAGATCGGACAGAATCAGAATTTTATCCAGGTCCGGCATACTCTGTCCGCTCTCCCATTTCGAGACTGCCTGACGGGAGACACCAATCTGGGCAGCCAGTTCTTCCTGGCTCCAGCCGCGGCGGCGGCGCAGGATGGTCAGTTTTTCCGCAAATTTCATAAAGATATCCTTTCCGGATCTGTAACCATACAGATCCTGTCTTATGAAAAGCGATGGATAGAGTGGATCAATGACCATAAGGCATTTCTTTCTTCAGCTTTTGACGCCCTGCTCGATCCATCGCCTGATCTTAAATTTTGATACGCAGCGTACCCAAGCCCTTGTTTCTTTCAACTCGACTTGATGAGCCCATGATAAAGGACATCCCTTATGCCCGCAACCAACCGCCGGCTTGAAATGTGACAACTATCAGTTGCAAAGGCCAAAGAAAGCAGAAATTTTCCTCTTCATTCCAAGTCTCCTTCCCCGATTTTCCTCCACATTAATTTCTGATTTTCCCCTGATTGTTCAGATATTTGGCCGAAATATGGTTTTTAAACATTATTTTGAACTGGTTTTTGAATCATTTTGCCTGAATCCGCCGTTTGTACCGGCTTCTTTTTCTCATTCCCGATCTCTTTAACCCAGACTCCAGCCAATCATTCAAATCAATCTTATCCTTACCGCAAACCGGTTAAAACGATCCACTTTTTTCATTTTTTCTGCTCTCATTCTCCTTGGGTTTGGACAGTTTCATACAAAGCAGAACTCTCGTTGCGATCGCGTCCTTGATTCTTTTCATCCAGAACGTGAATCGAGGGAATCCGATAGAGGACAACCGCCATAAGACTGCACAGAAGTCCACTGACCGCAATCAGAAAACCAGATCCCTGCCCCACTGAACAATGAAGCATTTTTGCCAGACCATCTGCTATAAGACCACCAAGTCCATAAGCCAGAACATATCCCAGCTGAGAAATGAAAAGGACAACACCCCAGATCCGTCCCTGCAGTCTGTCTTCAATGTGAGAACGGATAAGAAAATCCAGTGCCGTATTGGCGAAGGGAAAGCAGACAAAGAACAGAAAACTCATTCCTGCCAAAAAAACACCAGAACTGAACCCAAACCCACACATGGCAAGACCGGCCAGAAAGACTGACCCACACAAAACAGGGACGAAATGAGAATGGAGTCCGCGTGCCCCCAGATATAAACTTCCCGCCAGCATTCCCATTCCACCGACCGTTTCAACCCAGGCCAGTGTGGAAGAAGAAGCCTGATCCAGAATAAATGGCTGACTAAGGACCTGAACAATACCGATAAAGAAAGTCAGGCCTGCAAGCAGACCAAGCAGATACGCCAGTCCCGGAGTTTTTTGAAGTGGTTTTCTGATTTCTTTGAGATCCTCCAGCATACCTGTCCTCAAAGAAGAATCAGAAGAAAGGTCGGAAGCAGCCTCTGAAGCAAATTCAGAAGCAGCCTCTGCGGCTGTGTCACCAACAACAAGATCAGAAGCAGAACTGGAATTCTGATGAATTCCTTGTTTACGGATCAATCCTGCACAAAATACCGTTGGGAAAAAAGTCAGTGCATCAAATCCCAGTAAAGTCTCAATTCCACTGTGAACCATCAGCCATCCGGCAAGCATTGGGGCAATCAGATACCGGGCAGCCCCGGCCAGAGAAATCAGGCCGCTGGCTCTGGCATATTCTTCCGGGGTGAGTAAATCTGTAATGGTTGCCCGGAAGGCTGGCTCGAGCAGCACCGAAAACAATGAACTGACAAACAGACCAAGACAGATCTGAATCAAACTGGCTCCACCATGACGCAGGCAAAACCAGATGTACAAAATTCCCAGGGCAGAAAGACCATCTCCAAGCATCATCAAAAGCCGTCGATCGTACCGATCGGCAAGCCACCCGGCAACCAATGAACAAAACAAAGAAGGAGCAAAAGCCGCCAGTGAAATCATTGCGGTTGCATTGGCACTGCCTGTGTTCTGGAACACATAGACCGCCAGACCAAAACTGGTCAGCCCGCTGCCAATGGATGAAATCAGCTCTCCTCCCCACAAAAGCAGAAACAACCGCTGGTTCTGCCTGGTGATTTTCCTTTTGTTCGCCATGGGGTGTAACTCTGGTTTCTGGTCCTTGGATCGTTTCCTTTTCAGTTTCCGGTCAAATCCTTGATCGGTTTTATTGGTTACAAGTTTCATACGGATCTCCTTTTCCCTGGCCGGATCCACACATCCGGCTCCTTTTCAGCTTTATCAAGTCAGCTGCAGACTTGATGGGCCTAGGATAAAGAGTTGGAGAATCACCTTCTACCAACTGTCAGTTTGAAATGTGACAACTTCCAGACGCTCAACCTTCAGGAAACCATCTTTTTCCCTTCCCGAATCTCGAAATTTCCAGTTGCAAATACAGGAATTGTCCCTTTACAAAAGTCAAAAGGTTCCAGTTACAAAGCAGAAATCCTCCACTTGTTGCCAACCTTTTCAAAGCAATTCTGGAAAATATCCCTCCGATATCTTTCAAGGGTCCAAACAAAAAACGGCATCGATTTTCTGGAGAATCGATGCCGTTTGAATTGAACTTGAAAATTGAGATTGGTGTTTTAGTTTCAGTGGAAGGAAAAAAGAGATCAAGACTCTTGTTTAGTCGTGGATTTTCATGCCATGAAGCATTTCCGCAAATGCTGGAGAGCTGTGATCAACGATATTGCTCTTGCCAAGATCCAGAGAAGCGATTTCCTTCATTTCTTCTGGAGTCAGTTCAAAATCCCAGATATTGAAGTTTTCGATGACTCTTTCTTTATGAACAGATTTTGGAATGACAACAACACCGCGCTGAACGTTCCAGCGTAAGATGACCTGACCGACAGTCTTGTTATGTGCCTGGGCAATCTTGGTCAGAACTGGGTTAGTAAAGATTCCAAATTTACCTTCCGCAAATGGACCCCATGCTTCTGGCTGAACATGATATTTCTTCATAGTTTCCAGTGCTTCTGGCTGCTGGAAGAATGGGTGGAGCTCAACCTGATCAACAACAGGCTGAACATCAACGGTTAAGCAAAAATCAGCTAAACGTGCTGGATAGAAGTTGGAAACACCGATGGCTTTCAGGATTCCGGAATGATATTAAACAGTTAATATTTGATGTAATATATTGATAATAATTGTCTTATA
>Mummy_p2__coassemble_1488_pt1 | contig 18494 bp, 9 predicted proteins | sample Mummy_p2__metabat2_low_PE_028 | metagenome-assembled genome bin Mummy_p2 | reverse complement strand
AAGTTACAATTTGTACCATCGTAGACTAAGAAAGTACATGTTTTTCGAGCGATGTTGCGGTGTGGTTTGCTCATGAATTCAGCCGTCAGTTCCATGTCCGAGTGAGTGAAGACGAAATCGGCTATATCGCCTTCCATTTAGGCGGCTGCATCGGTCAGGATGCAAGACGCAAAGTCAACTGCCTCATTGTTGCGGAAGACTACTATGGCTTTGATAATCAGCTGCTTCATGATCTGCATTATTCGTTTGGCGAAGAACTGCATATCTTAAAGAAAGCCCCGTTCAGCGAAATCACCCCAGATGATGTGGATGAAGCTGAAATGATCATTTCCACAACGCCTTTTGCGTTTGGCCGCAAGAATGTGGTTTTCGTCAACCCGATTTTGTCCAGGCAGGATATCAATACGATCCGCAACGAAATCAACCATATCCACCATCTGCGCTTACGCATGGAAATCATCACCTTCCTGTTGACGATCTTTCGCGAGCAGCTCTATTTTCGCAATGTGGATGCCGGAAACTCTCCTGAAGCCGTCATTCGCTTTCTTTCCACCAAAGCGGTCCAGCTTGGCTGCTGCGATGAAAGCTTCACGGAAGATGTACTGGCCAGAGAACAGATTTCCAGCACTGCCTTCACGGATCAATGCGCTATCCCCCACAGCATGGCAGAACCCCCACGCTCTTCCTTCATTGCGGTTTTGCACAACGATGTCCCCATTAACTGGAATGGACGCTATGTGAACTTCGTTTTGTTAATTGGGATCCGCGAGCAGGATATGCCGCGCTTTCGCAATGTGTTCGATCTGGTCATCGATACCTTCTCCAATGTGGAAAAGACTTTGCGCTTATTGAAAACCAGCGACTGGCAAGATTTCATTCAAATTCTGACCGCTGAATAATCCACCACTCTTCTACAAATTATCAACAGAAATCAGGACGTCTTCGGGCGTCTTTTCTTTATTCTCTTCTCTCCGCCTGGACTTCGATCTGCAAGTTATCCCCCATTTTTTGTGGATAACTGCAATTCCTCTTTCAAACTTTGGTCTCTTATGGCCTCTTCGATTCTTCCTGCCTGGAAACCACCCATCGAATTACATTGATAGATTTGAATGGATCAAAAGACGGGCGGCTGGCTCTTTCCAATCCACTATCCACCTTATTTTCAGTTATCCCCCATTGGATGTGGATAACCGCAATCCCTCTTCAATATCTGCTCCTTTCTGGTCTCTCTGATTCTTCATGGTCGGTGAAGTCCCCATCGAATTACGTTAGTGGATTTGAATGGATTGAAAGACTGGAAGCCTGCTTCTTTCTTATCCACTGATCCCCCAATTGCAGTTATCCCCCAAATGATGTGGATAACTGCAACGCTCTTCCCACTTCGAGATTGCAGTTTCGACCTGACTCTTCTTATCGGACTCTTACGGTTAGAGAAATCTACCATCAGAGTTTGACCAGCTGGATTTGAACTGTTTTGTGTCTGGATCCAGGCTTTGTTCCAAGCTGCCCAATAAGCTCATCCACTCATTTCCACTTATCCCCCATTGGATGTGGATATCCACTCTTACATGGGGATAACCACAAAGGAATCATGAGAATGGAGTGTCAAGCAGGGCAAACAGGGGAAGAAGCCGTGCAAAGGAAGTGAAGAAGCTTTGGAGACAGCTGGATTGTTGCAGTTATCCCCGGTTATCCACCATCCTCTTCAAAATTCCGTCCTTTTAGTGCCCGAATTGATCCCCACATCTCTTCAAAATGGGGAGTTGAAAGTAACTTTAGATGCTGTTAGACTGTCAAAACCAATGAAAATTCATCGATTTTCGGCTCCTTTTCTCATTTTCTCCATATTTAGACAAATTATGTGACAATATTTGATAATTTGAAGTTGTCTGTTTATTGAATTTTAACTATCTGCTTTATCTATCAATAAATTTAAATATGGTTTTATGGGAAATCAATGTTGTCTGATGTTTTATTTTAGGTGATTTTTTAAGTTGTCAGATGTCTTATCTAGACTTCAGACAACCACCCAAAACGATGGGGGAAAAACACGAGTTATCCACCAGATTTCCCCAGAAAGGCAAAATGACTTCAGAACTTCTGCAAGTTATCCCCCAAAAATCCGCCGAAAATCGCCCGCTTTCCCCATGTTATCCCCCGCATCTGCAAGATCTGAAAATCAGAAAGTTATCCACATTGGGGGTATTGGGGATAAGTGGTCTCTAGGCCGAAATCTATCGGGAAACCACCCTTGCAGATAATGTGGATAACTCTTGTTTTTGACGGGGAAAGACACACGTTCTTCATGAGTTATCCACATTGGGGAGAACTTTTCAAACTGAGTTATCCACATCGCCTTATCCCCGCTATCCCCCATCGACTGTAGAACTCTTCGAAAACAAGTTAAAATCTTGTAGAATTGGAATCTAAGAAAGGATGCAGATTTATGGATTCTTCTTACTCTCAATACTGGACTCAGACACTGGATCTGATCGAAAAAAGCGGCTTCTTTGATGCCGGGGCCATGACCTGGATCAAGAAATCCTCGCTGTTCAAAATTGAAGGCGGAAACGCCTATGTCTCCTGCCGGACGGTGATCGCTACCAACCTGATCAAAGGAAATCTGCAGCTTTTCCAAGACACCCTTTCTGAAATCTGGGGGTCGTCGCTGAAGATCCTTCTCATCTCCCAGAAAGAAATGGAAGAGATGATGCCCGAAGAAGCACTCAAACAAAAAGCAAACCGTCTGATCGGCCGGGGCTTCGATCCTGCCTACACCTTTGATTCCTTTGTTAAAGGTCCAAGCAACCAGGAAGCTTTAGCAGCCTGTCAGGCGGTCTGTACGCCTAAGACCTATGGCATGTTTAACCCGCTTCTTTTATATGGAAACTCCGGCCTTGGAAAAACGCACATTCTCAATGCCATCGGAAACGAACTGACCCGTACAAGACCACAGTCCAAGGTGATTTATCTGTACGCCGGGGATCTGGTCAGCCTGCTTCTTGAAGCGATGCGCACCAAAAACAATGACTCCTCCAACTCGGTGGACGCCATTAAAGAATGTCTGCTGGACTGCGACTATTTCCTGATTGATGACATTCAGAACCTGCGCTCGGCAAGCTGCCAGGAAGTTTTCTTTACCGTATTTAATGAACTGATCCACCAGAAAAAACAGATCATCCTCACTTCGGATACACACCCCTCGGAAATTCCAACGTTAACAAGACGTTTAATCAGCCGGTTCTCCTCCGGTCTGATTGTCAATATTTCCAAGCCGGGTGCGGAAACCGCAAAGCGGATTCTGCTCAAGAAAATCGAAGGCCACGAAGATGTCATTGATATTGAAGAAGATGTACTCGACTTTCTGGCCCGCAGTTACAGTGATGACGTACGTGCGCTTGAAGGTGTGCTCAACCGTCTGATTTTCAATGCCACCTTATTTAATCCTCCATGCATTTCAATGAAGTTTGCGATGGGAGTTTTAAAGGATGAGCCGATGCTGGCTGAACCTGAAGAACTGGATGGCAAAAGCATTAAAAAAGCGGTGATTCGTTTCTATGGCCTTTCCTATCAGGATCTGGAAGGAAAAAGCCGGCAGAAAAAAATCACCCAGGCCAGACAGATCTGTATGTATCTGATGCGGGACATGCTTAAAATGTCCTATGCGGAAATTGGAGCGCAGATGGGTGGCCGCGATCACACCACGATTTCTTCCAACTGCTCCCGCTGCCGCAAAATGATTCAAAAAGACAGCGCCTGGAAAGACGCTGTGGAAACGATCAAACGTAAAATCAACGGCTGATTGCAGGTCGCTTTGATTATCTGCAACGTTTTATGTGGATAACTGCAAGATCCCGCGGGGGATATCCACCAGATTTGGGGGATTATGCGAATTGAGGAAGGCCTGGGTCCTGATTAACCCTTGCTTTTCTTCCTCTATTTCTCCTCTGGTTCCACTTATCCCCGGGGATAGAACAAAGTCAGGCCTGAATTCATGGTGGATTCAGGCTGGATCACGCTGAATCTGGCGGATCTGACTTACTGATCTTTGCGTTTTTGCAAGTTATCCCCATGTTTTTGTTGATCCACAACTTATCCCCATCCCCAATTGGATGGGGGATTTAAATGTTTTAACCTGCTTTTGTGTTTCTCCTATTTTAGCTGCCGGTTTTATCCCCAATGACTTGGGGATATCTGCAAGATAGGCTTTCGTTGGTTTTATCCACAATACCCGGGGATATCCACCAAACACTGCTTGCGCTGGGTTTTGTCCCTATTAATATGGAAGAGATCAATATGGAAATGTCTTTCTATATTGATTACCGGTACTTCTTATTGGACTTGCTTCCTTACTGGAAACAGCTGGGGAATAACTGGAGAAATACATCTCATTCAAAGAAAATTAATGGGAAAATCGGGTGAAAAGCTGGAGTAAGGCATAGATAAAGGAAGGACGAGAAAGTGAAAAACCAGGGATCTGAAAAAATCCCTGGCAAAATAGCTTTTAAGTTGACTTCTTTTTAAAAAATGTCCATGAGGTTGACTGACAAATTGACCTTTTTACCAGCTGTGACACTTTTCTGACATTTTGAGGTCATATGATGACTCAAACCACTCTAAAAGGCGGAAATTTTGAACATCCACAACGACTCTTGCGATTGTCCACAATGTCTCCCCACCCCATCCCCATCCGTTTTTTCTTCATTTTCCTAAACCTATGCGGGGGTTTTGGCCTTTATCCCCATTATCCCCGCCCTTATTATTATTAAGCTTTATTCTTATAAAGAAAGAAGGGACCCTCCCATGGAATTCACCATTCGTCGTTCTTATTTTCTGGATCGTCTTGCTCTGGTCGCTCGAGGAGTTGCAGTGCACTCCCCAATGGAAATGCTCAATGGTATCCTCATCCAGATCAAAGACAATATGATGGTTCTGACTGGATCGGATACGAACTTTACGATCCAGACCGTGATTACACCCGATGAAGAAAACCAGCTGGAAATCAGCCAGACTGGCTCGCTGGTTATTGAAGCCCGCATGCTGCTCGAACTCATCCGCCGCATGACCGGGGAAATGATTTCTGTGAATTCGCCAGATGGCCAGGCTTTATTGATCACTGGACCAGATGGTAACTTTGAACTGGTCGGCAAGCCAGGCAGTGAATATGTCATCCAGCCGCTGACCCGTCCGGAAAACCATGTCCAGCTGTCAACTGAAGTTTTAAAAAGTATTTATGAACACTGCGCCTATGCGACCAGTGAAAGAAACTCCCGTCAGGTTCTCCAGGGAATCAACCTGGAAATTGCGGATGGCCGTATTGCCGCAACTGCAACGGACTCCATTCGTTTAGCCCGTCAGGTTGTCCCCGTGGAAACAGATGCGGTCTGCCGCATTACCGTTCCCACTGGACCGCTTGGTGAAGTAACCAAATCTTTAGGCAATGTAGAAACAGTGGATCTGTATTGTGACCGTCGTAAGGTACAGTTCATTTTTGATAACACCCTGATGCAGATTACTCTGTATGAAGGAAACTTCCCGGATGCAACCCGCATTATTCCAACCAAATACATCTCTACCCTGAAAATGCGCGCTGCCGATTTAGAAGGTATGCTCAACCGGACTTCCATTTATACCAGTGCAGCCAGTTCCCAGACCGGAACGGTTGTCCCCGTGCAGTTTAAATGCTCGGCTGAAGGACTTGGCATGCGGGTATTGTCCAGTGAGGTTGGTTCCTGCAAGCAGGTCTTCACCGATCTGGAGTACACCGGCGAAGATATCACCGTTTCATTTAATGCCAAACTGATGATTGAAGCTCTAAGAGGACTTCGTTCCAGTGATCAGGTCGAACTTGACTTCACTGGGGAACTTCGCCCAATTAAAATTACCAACCCCGATGATCCAACACTGACCATGGTCATCGTTCCAATCCGTTCCAACGTCTAAATGACCTCAAAATTTACAAATCTTCAAAAAAAGACGCCCAGCGAGTCGCTGGGCGTCTTTTTTTGTCGAGGGGTATTCCTGTGAATCCTTGCCTGATTTTCCTGTCTGTGGAAATTACAGGCCCTTTTTGTTATAATCTAATGAGGGAAAGAGCGCGTAAATGAAACACCCGCCCTTTGCTTCCACAAAAGAAGAGGATTTCTACTGGAATCCACAAAATGTCTTTGCGTGGAAGTGCGAAAGATTAGTTTGAAATGGATGGAATTTGATGGATGCTCACTCACTGATGATTGTTGAGAATTTTCGATTGTCTTTTGTGAGTGTTTGAGAAGTACAGATTGGAAAGATCGCAGGAAAAAACAGTTTTCTGACCGATCGATTCTGATTTTTCACGATTGAAAGGAGGAAAGCTGAATATTCCTGCAATGGAAGTATTTGGCACACTTATGAAGTTTACCCTTAAAGATGAATATATTACCCTTCAGCAGATTCTGAAGGCTTGCGATGTCATTCAGTCTGGCGGCCAGATTAAGAGCTGGCTGGCGGAAAACGAAGTCCTGGTCAATGGCGAACCTGAAAACCGGCGCGGTAAAAAGCTGCGCGGCGGCGATGTCGTTGAAGCAGGCGGCATCCGCATCGAAATTGAATAATGAACGTACAGAAGCTGAATGTTTCTGACTACAGAAACTTTGAAACGGCTTCTTTTTCTTTTGACCCGGACACTATCCATATCCTGACGGGCCGTAATGCCCAGGGAAAAACCAATCTGATTGAAGCCATCTATTTTCTGTCTCATCTGCGTTCCTGGCGAACGTCCAAGACTCCTTCTTTAATCCGGCATGGGCAGGAATTATTCCGCCTGGAAGCGACGATTGAAAACAAAGGAAGAGTCGAATCTTTAAAAATGATCTTTTCTCAGGGAAAAAAATATCTGTTTCGCAATGATAAACCGGTGCAGACCTTCTCGAATTTTGTCGGCATTTTAAACGCCGTCCTTTTTTCGCCAGACGATCTGCAGATTTTTTCTGAACCACCCAAAGAAAGACGAAAGTTCGTCGATATGGAGCTGGTGAAACTTTCCCGTTCCTATACGACCAGGTTAGGTCGCTTCAATAAGCTTTTAAAAGAGCGTTCTGCCATTTTAAAAAGCTTTCGCGTGGATGATGTTTTATTGTCCACCATTACCGATCAGATGATCGAAGAACAGGCGGTTCTGATTGCCCAGCGCTATGCCTTTATCCAGCTGCTCGAAGAAAAAGCGAGAGCTGTTTTTCCCTATTTCGGAGAAGGCAGAGAAAAGCTGTCCATTCGCTACAAGACTTGTGTTGACCCAAGCCTTGGCACGGATGTGATTAAAAAGCAGCTGACGGAAGCGTATCAGAAAACCCGCCTGAAAGACAAGCAGATGAAAACAACGGCCGTTGGAATTCACAAGGATGACCTGGAATTTTATCTCAATGACAAGCTGGTCACCCAGACGGCAAGCCAGGGGCAGAAACGCTCCATTGTGCTTGCGCTGAAAATTGGTCTTTGTCAGGTGATTCAGTCCAAAACAGGTCAAAATCCAGTGTTATTGCTGGATGATGTGTTTTCCGAACTCGACGAATCCCGTCGGGCCGGGTTGATTGCTTCGCTGCCTGAAGAAATTCAGATTTTTATTACGACCGCAGAACCTGTTTCACCAAGCTGGTTCAAGCGGCCGGTTCGTTTCTATACAGTTGACCACGGAGTCATGAAGGAGGGTATTTACGATGTCTGAAACCGATTTAAAAAACCAGACGACTTCTGCAACCGACACTCCTGCAGATCCTCAGTCTACAACACCCGTAAAAGTGATGACGACTGAAGAGGCAGCATCCAAAGCGGCAGCGGACAAGGAACTGCATGAGTCGGTGCTCGAGTTTGACAAGCTCGAAAATGAAGCCATTCACGTCAGCCATTCATACACGGCCAACGATATTCAGGTCCTCGAAGGCCTGGAAGCTGTCCGCATGCGGCCAGGTATGTACATTGGCTCGACATCCGGACGCGGTCTGCACCATCTGGTCTGGGAAATTGTCGATAACGGTATCGATGAATCCCTTGCCGGCTATGCCAACCAGATTGACGTCACCATTGAAGAGGGCGATGTTATCTGCGTTCATGATAATGGACGTGGTATGCCAGTTGGCATTCATAAAACCACAGGAATCAGTGCAGTCGAAACCATTATGACCGTCTTACACGCCGGTGGTAAATTCGGCGGCGGCGCCTATAAAGTTTCCGGTGGTCTGCATGGTGTTGGTGCTTCGGTTGTTAACGCCCTGTCCAGCTGGCTGGAAGTTTTCGTTGAGCAGGATGGAAAGAAATATTACGTCCGCTTTGAAAATGGTGGAAAAACCGTTGCCCCACTCAAAGAGATCGGCACAACCGATCGTACCGGTACAACCGTTCGCTTCAAACCAGATCCAACGATCTTTAAAGAAACTACACACTTTGAATTTGAAACGCTCAATACCCGTCTGCGTCAGCTTGCGTTCTTGAACAAGAATCTGACGTTAACCCTTTCCGATAACCGTGAAGAAAATCCGGTCTGCCGTGAATACAAATACAAAGGCGGAATTATTGAATACGTGAAATATCTCAACCGCGGCAAAGAAGTCCTCAGTGACAAAGTGATCTATGCCGAAGGTGAAATGGATGGCATCTTAGTCGAAATTGCCCTCCAGTATAACAAAGATTTCCAGAATCAGATTTATTCCTTCGTTAATAACATCAACACCCACGAGGGCGGTTATCACGAAGAAGGCTTCCGTTCTGCTCTTGCCCGTGTCTTAAACAAGTACGGTAAAGAAAACAATCTGATTAAAAAAGACGAATCCCTTTCTCAGGAAGACGTCAAAGAAGGTCTGGCGGCTATTGTCTCCATCAAACACCCGGATCCACAGTTTGAAGGTCAGACCAAAACCAAACTGGGCAACAGTGAAGTCCGCAAGGTCGTTTCCCAGATTTTCTCCAAACAGTTAGAACGCTTCTTGCTTGAAAACCCAACAGAAGCGCGTGCCATTGTTGAAAAAGGCTTAACTGCCGGTCGTGCCCGCATGGCTGCCGCAAAAGCCCGTGAAGCTGTTCAGCGTAAATCTGCTCTGGATGGCATCACTTCCCTGCCAGGCAAACTGACTGACTGTTCCAGCAAAGATCCAAGTGAATGCGAAATCTACATCGTCGAAGGTAACTCCGCCGGCGGCTCGGCCAAAATGGGCCGTGATGCCCGTACGCAGGCCATTCTGCCGCTGCGCGGTAAGATCCTCAACGTTGAAAAAGCCAGAGATGCCCGTATCTTCAAGAATGCCGAAATCAACTCCATGATTACAGCCTTTGGATGCGGCTTCCGTGAAACAACAGATGTTTCCAAACTGCGCTATCACAAGATCATCATCATGACCGATGCCGATGTCGACGGAAGTCATATCGCCACTCTGATGCTTACGTTCTTATATCGATTCATGCGCCCTGTTATTGAAGGCGGCTACGTCTACGTTGCACAACCACCTCTCTATAAGATTCAGAAAGGCAAACGTGTTGAGTATGCCTATAAAGAGCAGGAAATGGACCGCCTGCGTGCTGAATTCAAAGAAGGCTACAAAGTACAGCGTTATAAAGGTCTGGGTGAAATGGATGCCGAACAGCTTTGGGAGACAACCATGGACCCAGCCCGCCGTATTTTAAAACGAATCACCATTGACGATGCAATGGAAGCCGATGGTGTGTTCTCGATGTTAATGGGCGAAGACGTAGAACCGCGTAAAGAGTTCATCCAGGACAACGCGGAATACGCAACGCTTGACTTATAAAGAAGGAGGAGAAGATGGCTGACGATCAGAACAAAAACCTCAATCCCGATGAAGAGATTTTGTCTGAAGAAGACGAAGTCAATGAAGATGGGAAAGGCAGTTACGATGTCGTAGAAGACATTGAAATCTGCAAGGAGATGAGGGATTCCTTTCTGGATTACTCCATGTCCGTTATCGTACAGCGTGCCCTCCCGGATGTCCGCGATGGCATGAAGCCGGTACACCGCCGGATTCTGTACGCAATGTCCACATTGAATATGACACCTGGATCCGCGCATAAAAAATCTGCGCGTATCGTTGGTGATGTTATTGGTAAGTATCACCCACATGGTGATACTGCCGTTTATGAAGCAATGGTCCGTATGGCTCAGGACTTCTCGTATCGTTATCCGCTTGTCGATGGCCATGGTAACTTTGGTTCCCTCGATGGCGATGGCGCAGCCGCGATGCGATATACCGAAGCCCGTATGTCCAAGATCTCAACCGAAATGGTTGCCGATCTGAATAAAGATACTGTTGATTTTATCGAAACCTATGATGGCGATGACCAGGAACCAGTTGTCCTGCCAAGCCGTATTCCTAACCTGCTCTTAAATGGTGCAGTGGGAATTGCGGTTGGTATGGCCACTAACATTCCTTCTCATAACCTCAATGAAGTTGTAGCGGCGATTAAAGCCGTTATGGATGATCCACAGATCAGTGTTCCGGAACTGATGGAATATCTGCCCGGACCTGACTTTCCAACCGGCGGAATTATCTTAGGCCGCAAGGGAATCCGTGAAGCCTATGAAACCGGTCGTGGATCCATTACAATCCGTGCAAAATACCGGGTTGAGACGCTGCCAAATGGCAAAAAACGGATTATCTACTACGAAATTCCATATGGCGTCAACAAGATGAAGATGTACGAAAAGATGGCTGAAGTCATCCGGGAAAAGAAGGTTCAGGGGGTTACTTACCTCAACGATGAATCTAACCGTGAAGGTGTGCGCATCGTTATGGATCTGAAAAAGGACGTTCAGGAAGATGTTGTCATCAACCAGATGTTCCGTGAAACCCAGCTGCAGTCGACATTCGGCATCAACATGCTTGCCCTGGAAAACGGCCGGCCAAAACAGCTGACTATCCGGGAAATGATTATTGATTATGTCAATCACCAGACCAATGTCATCGTTCGTAAAACCCGCTTTGAACTGAAAAAAGCGCAGGAACGTCTGCACATTGTCGAAGGTCTGCGCATTGCGTTAGATAATCTGGATGCGGTCATTCATATGATCCGTTCTTCCCGTAAGGAAGAAGCCGGTCTGATTGCTGATATGAATGAAACCTTTGGCTTAGATGATCTGCAGTCCAAAGCCATCCTGGCCATGCAGATCCGTCGTTTATCCGGTTTGGAACGCGATAAGCTGGAAAACGAATACAATGGCCTGCTGGCTACGATTGCGGACTTAAAAGACATTCTGGCCAACCATGACCGTGTTTTAGGCATTATCCGCGATAATCTGGATGATATTCAGGCTAAATACGGGGATGAACGCCGGACTGAGATTATCGAAGGCAACTTTGATGTCATTGATGAAGATCTGATTCCAGAAGAAGATATCATCATGACCTTAACCCATTCCGGTTATCTCAAATCCACACCAACCAGCACCTACCATACCCAGAACCGTGGCGGTAAGGGGATCCGCAGTATCTCGCTCAATGACGAAGATACAATTGATTTCATGGTCAGCCTTAACAACCATGATTATCTGTTGTTCTTTACGAATACCGGTCGTGTTTATCGTATGCGCGGCTTCCAGTTCCCAATCAGCTCCCGTACCGCAAAAGGAACACCAATTGTTAACTTCCTGCCATTACAGGACAATGAAAAAGTTGAAGCCATTCTGCCATACAACCCGGAAGATGATGCCGAGACCTTATTGTTCGTAACGACCAATGGTACCGTGAAACGAACTCCAATTTCGGAATTCAAGAACATCAACCGGACTGGTAAGATTGCGATTTCGCTCAATGAAGGCGATTCGCTGGCCTTTGTACGCGGAACAAGCGGTGATGATGAAGTTCTGTTAGCCGGTGATAATGGCTTTGCAGTCCGCTTCCATGAGTCAAAAATCCGTCTGATGGGCCGTTCCGCAGCCGGTGTTAAGGGTATTGATCTTGGCGGCGAAGGTAAAGTCGTTGGTATGGCCTTATCAAGCCAGGGTGAAACCGTTCTGTCCTTATCTGAAAATGGATATGGCAAACGCAGCCCAATCTCTGAATACCGTTTAACAGACCGTGGTACAAAGGGTGTTAAAACTCTGCAGACTTCTGAAGTCACTGGACCATTGGTTGCTTTCCGTGCGGTCAGCGGCGATGAAGATGCCATGATCGTTACAGATTCCGGCCAGATGATTCGTGTCCATCTGAAAGACGTAAAAGTCCAGGGCCGTAATACGAAGGGTGTCCGTGTTATTCGCTTAGGTGAAAATGACAAGGTTAACCGTGTTGCTTTAACCGATCACGAAGAATCAGAATCTGAAAAATCAGAGTCCAATCTGACTGCACTTCCCGCACCAGATGGAATGCCTGATGATCTGACTGCTTTGCAGAATGCCAGAAATGAAGAGATGGAAGATGTGACTGTTCCCGTCGATGAATTCGATGATGGAGAAGCTCAGATCGAACATCCAATTGATGGAATCGAAGAGGACGCAGAATAAACCCTAAGATTTCAGCCTGAAAATATGAATTTCCAGATTTCTGAACAGATCTGAAAAAATCAGATAGATCATTTCTATGAACCTGGATCCAATCTGATTGAACTGGATGTTGTGCTCTGAAATTCATATTTTAAGATCTAATATAAATATAGAAAACTGAAGAAATCTCTTTATCTATCAGAGGTTTCTTCTTTTTTTTCGCACTTTTGAAAATAGGATTAACCACTACTCGTTTCAGAGAAAGGGAAAAGAACTACAGACAAGAGCAGCAGAAAAGAAAGATGGAGTTGAAAGGGGGAAAAATGTAAATCTGACCAATCAGATGAGTGTCCAAAACAGTTTTTGTAAAGATGACAAGTCAATTGCTTCTACCAGAATCATTATTTCTATTCAAATTGGAATATGGGAATTCACTTTTTCTCTTTCCTATCCGATCGGATGTCGATCAGACAGGACGAAATAGCTGATGATCGGACTAAGTGGGGAATATTTCATAGCTATTCGAAGAGATATCAGCTCAAGAATGCTCCAACAACGCATATGGCAAGTTTACATCCATCAGATCCTCCGTCTCTGGCAGCATTGGTCATTGGTTCTCTACAGAGAAGATAGATCGCCTGATTTGGGTTGACGATGGTTACAAAAAGGAAGATATGGATAAGACGGAAGAATAAACCACCATCAATCAATGGATTCGATGGTTTCTGTTTTTCCAGGAGTAGTCAAAAGACCGGAAAACCGACACTTTTAAAAGTTTTCTGAGGAAATTTTGGAAGATTCTGCCCGCTCGAGGAGTTGATCCATAGTGGAGAACAAGAAAGCAGAAAGAAATCTGATCAGAAATCGTAAAAATCAGACCAAAAAATGGAGAAATCGGAACGTTTTGAATTTTCCCATCTCAAATTTATCCGATTTAGATGCGAATTTAGCGGTTTCAGACTCAAGATCGAAGTAAAACCTGAGCGATCATATCCCTAACTGATTTGGCCAAAATCAAACTCTTTTGGAATAATCTCTGAAAAGAAGAATGATTCAGATTCATACCAGAAAATATCGGAATTCCTATGAGCAAATAGCCTTCAAATGCTCCTTGTATGAATTTCATAACAGTCCAGGAAGAAACGAAAACTCACTTTTCTATCAAATTTTAAGAATAATAAAAATGGAATCTGCGATATTAAATTTTGGCAGATCCAGGGTTTCAGAGCTTAAATATCGATCTGAAAAGCCAATTTTGAGCTGATTTTGGTCAGAATAGACTGGTTTTGAGCAAAAATCGAGAAGAAATCGTGCTGAAAGAACCAGAAAAAGGATGAAATCTGCAGAATGAAGGTCTGGATCAGGGTTGCTTAGCAGCCAGATCCAGTCTAATGGGAAGAAATGCTTTAAGAATAGGGAAGGGGATTGAACCAAAAGGATTTCTGATGGAAGAAACCGGCTTATTTAACGGAAAATCAGGTCTAAATCCCTGAATTTCACCGCTGTGCAAAGCCTTTTACTTCATCTTTTACAAGTTTTGAGAAGGAATGATCTGGATAAAAGGATGACTGGATCCATTGATAAGCCATTCGTATGAATTTTTGAACAAGAAATCTTCCAATCCTCTCCTGATCCGATAAGAAATGGGATTGGTCAGTGAATAAGAGGATTAGGATCTGCCTGATTCAATTAAAGAAGAAACCATAAGAAGGGAAGAAAAGGATGAATTCGAAAATGGCGAAATCTGCCTGATTTTCGGGATATTCAGAAGATTATTCCTGTACTTGTCCTATGAAATTATGAAGGATGGCGGAAAGTAGACTGATCTTTGATCGCCATTCAGATGATTGTCGGGAAGGTCTGTTCTGATGAAAATATGAAAAGTCAGACAACTCTGAATTAGGATGGGAAAAGTCCGATCAAGTCGTCTTCCAAGTTGTCTGAAAGTTGTCTGACATCTCAAAAATGATTAGAAAATTGGACTGATCACTCCGAAATTTGGCAGACAACTTCTTCTTTTGGATCTCTTTTTCCTGTGAATGGAAATGAAGTTGTCTGATTTTCGTATGCCACAGAGAAGGCGGATCGGATTAAAGGTCTGAATATCTGCAATCCACTATCCCCAATTCCGATGTTTTATCCTATGAATCCTTCTGTCTCCTTCCACTTCAGTCAGAAATGGGATTAGAAAGTTCGAACGTCTTCTTCTCCTTCCTTATTCAGACTTCAATCGGATTCATTCTCTTATGAATTCATAGGAACCAGATTTCTGCAGTGATAGAAGATCAGAATGAAGACAGCTGGATCAGTGTTCTGAGCGGTCGATAATCGGTTATATACTTTTTCATTCTTCAGATAGGTGATCAGATTTGATGAAGCTGGATTTTATGGGCTTTAATTCAGAGACTTGAAATAGGACAGCCATCTAAACGGAGAATAATTAGCAGCAAAAATCGGAATCGGGCAGATCTGCTATTCAGAAACTGATCTGAATCGATCTGAACACTATACTGGTCATCCAGGGAAATCTGCTTGACGAATCTGAGACAATAGGACTATGACTTCAACGCGATTTCGGCTGATGATTCAGCCGATCTGATCAGAATCCAAGCAGGCAGACAGATCTTTAAGATTTTCGATATCTTCAACAAATCCAGAGTCTTTTTCCAAAGAATATAGAGAGAACAATCAGGATTCATTAACTGTGGATGCTTTTTTCTTTATTGGATGAACTTATGAACCTGCCCAGTTTGCTACCGATTTTGTTCAGTGATAAATTATTGAGTAAGTAAAAGGAGATTAGAATGCTCGATTTGAAATTTGTCCGCGAAAACCCGGATCTTGTCAAAGAGAATATGCGCAAGAAGTTCCAGGATCACAAACTTCACCTCGTTGATGAAGTGATCTGTGACGATGCTGCTTTACGCCGCACTCAGCAGCAGGCTGATGAACTTCGTTCCCAGCGCAAAAACGCATCCAAGAAAATTGGTATGCTGATGGGACAGGGTAAAAAAGAAGAAGCGGAAGCAGCGAAGAAAGAGACTGCAGATCTTGGAGATCAGATTGCAGAACTCGCAAAAAAAGAAGATGAGTTAAGAGAATCTGTAACCAAAGCAATGATGCAGATTCCAAATATGATTGATCCATCCGTTCCGATTGGAAAAGACGACAGCGAAAACGTCGAACTCCAGCGTTTCGGTGAACCAGTTGTTCCTGATTTTGAAATTCCTTACCACACTGAAATCATGGAATCCCTCAGTGGAATTGATTTAGATGCTGCCAGACGTGTAGCTGGTAATGGCTTCTACTATCTGCTCGGAGATGTTGCCAGATTACATTCGGCTATCCTCTCTTATGCACGTGATTTCATGATTGACCGTGGCTTTACTTATGTTATTCCACCATACATGATCCGTTCTAACGTTGTTACTGGCGTTATGTCCTTTGCGGAAATGGATGGCATGATGTACAAGATCGAAGGCGAAGATCTGTATCTGATCGGTACCTCCGAACACTCCATGATCGGCCGCTTCATCGACCAGATCCTGGATGAAAAAGAATTACCATATACACTGACTTCTTACTCCCCTTGCTTCCGTAAGGAAAAAGGTGCTCATGGTATTGAAGAACGTGGTGTATACCGTATTCACCAGTTCGAAAAACAGGAAATGATTATCGTCTGCAAGCCAGAAGAATCTGCTGACTGGTTCGTAAAACTTTACATGAACACAGTTGATTTCTTCAGAAGCCTGGAGATTCCTGTTCGTACTCTTGAATGCTGCTCTGGCGACCTGGCTGACTTGAAATCGAAATCAGTCGATGTTGAAGCATGGTCCCCAAGACAGAAGAAATACTTTGAAGTTGGTTCCTGCTCCAACCTGACTGATGCTCAGGCTCGTCGTCTGAAAATCCGTGTCAAAGACGAAAAGGGTAAAAAGTATTTCGCTCATACCCTGAACAACACCTGCGTTGCCCCTCCTCGTATGCTGATCGCATTCCTGGAAAACCATCTGCAGGAAGACGGTTCTGTAACCATCCCAGAAGTACTCCAGCCATACATGGGTGGAAAGAAAGTTCTGGTTCCTACAAAGAAATAAGTTTTCTATCAACGGATTTCTGATTCAGTTCAGAGATCCGTTTTTTATATGGGAAACTGGAATTTATTCCGACTTCATTTGAGGAATAATAGGGGGCATGAACCAGCGAATCGATCATTCACCGTATAAATCATCATCAGATAGATCAGGGAAGAGGACGATTGCTGCTGGTGTTCTGGTGGAATACCTGGATGGGCTCTGTCTGTCGAATCTGCTTGCGCGATTGCATTCCATCAAACATTTTTCACGTGAAATCCAAACCGTTGGCTTCAATTTGACTGGGAGTTGTTAGACTCCTGAATTCCAAAGCCGTTTAAATCCCTTTGAAAAACCCCTGAAGACAGGTGATCTTCAGGGGCGAGGGAATTGCTGGAAGGGTTGGAATGATTGATTGCAAGAGACTACTGATTGTCAGATCCTTGAGGATTCTGGTTGGGATCTTGTGTCTGTGCATGGTCTGGCTGTGACTGATCGTCTTTTTTATCAGAATCTTTGTCTTCTTTCGAAGAGGTATCATGACGAACCTGTGGTTCTTCATCTGTCCGGATAAAGGTCATGGTCATCACCAGCTGCCCAGAAGCATCTCGTGAGAGAGTTCCAGTTGCCTGAGCTGTACAGCCGCCAAATGGGATTTCAAAGCCCTGTAAAATGATGTATTCGCTTGTTGTACTGTTCCATAAAACAGGAACCATCTGGCCGTTTTTGTCTGCTACAAGTGCCTGGGGAAGGTTTCCAGTGACAACAACCGGAACCTGATACTGGATCAGTTTATCTGCATTTTCATAGGCAGCATCTACGCTGATGGTCCGATCCTTGAATTCTTTTTCCACTGCTTCTTTGGAATCAGTCACTTCTGATGAGGCATCAGAAGAAGAATCAGTGGTGCTCGAACTATCCACAACTGGATTGGATCCTTTGGGGACAATGCTGATGGTCACCGTATTGCTTGTGACGCCATCCTGATCTACGCGGACTGTATAGTCGCCTGGATCTTCAGCTTCGAATTTGATTACTCCGTCTTCAACCCAGGATTCGCCGCCATTGATCGTAATGGAATTTGGATTGATCCGGGTTGGGAAAGGAGACGTTTTCACATCGACGATGATGGTCTGATATGGGTTCATGTCCTGATCTGGGGAAACACTCAGTTCAATTGAATTTGCCTTGCATCCAGCAAGCACGAAGCAGCTGACTAGAGCAATGGCAGGAAGAATCTTTTTCATATTCATATACACCTCTAATGGTCTGGATACTTTCAACCGAAAATGAATATTGCTCCTTTCCATAGTACTTGAACTTTAGAAAGGAAAGTACCGTTTTTCTAAAAAATAGTTTCGTTTTTTGAATTCAACAGACCCAAAATGATTTCACGTGAAATCCGAAAATAGCAAGATCTGCTTTGCCTGGTCATCTGACTGCTCAGATTTGCGAAAAAATGAAATGTGCCAGACCGGCCGAAATCATTTGTCAGAATCTGATTTTTGAAAAGATACAGATCCGATCACCTCATCCCAATCCGATTTAAAATAGGCATGCGATGATGGATTCATACGAATAAGATGAAAGAAGCGGATGAAATTCTGAACTTGGAGGAGATTTGCATGCTGTTGAATCTCTGATATGAAAGGATTCATTTAGTTACCGATAATTAACAAACTATACCCGTAGATTTGATGATCAGGTGAATGATCAGGTTCGGACTATCAAAGACGTTGTCAATCTGGTTCTTGCGACGAGATCTTCGCAGAAATGGGGAAGACGAAAGATTAATCAATTCGCGAATCATCCGGTTAGACGAATTTTGATGCACCAGATCACCGGGAAACGATTGAAAAAAGATTGGACTTGATTTAGATCTGAAATCTGATATATTAATGGGGCTACTACAATAGCATCCTGCTAAATGTGTCAGGTCGGGAACGAAGCAGCACCGT
>Mummy_p2__coassemble_1323_pt1 | contig 21947 bp, 13 predicted proteins | sample Mummy_p2__metabat2_low_PE_028 | metagenome-assembled genome bin Mummy_p2 | reverse complement strand
TGAAACTTTGCAAAGCTACGTTCTGACGCATGAAAAACTCGAAGACACAGACAATATTCACTTTGTGGATACGCACATCCAGCACCTGATCCATACCCTGCAACAGCAGGAAGGAAAAGCGATTTGGATCTGTGGTGGAGCCAATCTGATTCACCAGTGCATGCAGGCAGATCTGATTGATGAGTACCAGATTACGACGGTTCCTGTTCTTCTTGGTGATGGTATCCGGCTTTTTGAGAAAGATTGCCCCAGAATTCAGCTCAAACTTGAATCGATCAGAGAAGAGAATGGTCTGATTCTGGCGGTTTATCAAAAGCAGAATTAGACAAGAGACAAAATCAGCAGCGAATGCTAACAGGAAGCACGCGGCCCAGGTTATCATGCGGGACAAGTAATATGGTAAGAAGCCATATTAATGGACAAAGAGGACCCAGTTGGTGATGCAATCACAGAAATATGCGAATAAACATCATCAAATGAAAGCGGATACACTATAATGGACTTAACAGCAAGATTGGTAGCACCAAAAAAGATAAGGAGAAGCAATGCTATGAAGACTGTTGAGTTTTTCTACGATACGACAAGAATTCCATTAGAAGTTCCAGACGATACTCCAGTTCTCGAATCCCGAACCGGTGAGTTGAAAAGTAACCGGAATGGACGGGAAATTGTCAGGGAAGCGATGGACAACCCGATTGAAAGTGAACCTCTCTACAAACTGGCAGAAGGCAAGAAGAACTGCGTCATCATTATCAGCGATCATACAAGACCTGTTCCAAGCCGGGATATTCTGCCAGAAATGATTGCAGATCTGCGCAAAGGCAATCCGGATATCGACATTTCTCTGCTGGTGGCCACTGGATTCCACCGGCCGACCTCTACAGAAGAGCTGCGTGCAAAACTGGGGGATGATCTCTATGAAGAATTCAAGGACAAGATCATCGTCCATGATGCCCACAATCCGGAATGCAACACCAAAATCGGTATCCTGCCATCCGGCCCGGACTGTATTATCGACAAGAATGCGGTTGATGCGGATCTTGTCATTGCGGAAGGCTTTATTGAACCGCATTTCTTTGCGGGATTTTCCGGCGGACGCAAGAGTATTCTGCCAGGGGTTGCGGATGCGGTAACGGTCATGGGCAATCATTGTTCCAAGTTCATTGATGATCCAAAAGCCCGCACCGGAATCCTGGATGGAAATCCGACCCATAAAGATATGCTTGCAGCGGCGAGAATGGCTAAACTGGCGTATATCGTCAATGTCGTCATTGATGAAGACAAGAAAACCGTAGCGGCATTTGCGGGTGACTTTGAAAAAGCCCATCGCAACGGCTGCGATTTCCTGGAAGAATTTGTAACGGTACCGGCCCAGCCTGCCGATATTGTCATTACCACGAATGGCGGCTACCCCCTTGACCAGAATGCCTATCAGTCGCCAAAAGGAATGACAGCTGGCGAAGCGACCGTGAAAGACGGCGGCGTGATTATCATGCTTGGCAGCTGTAAAGATGGTACAGGTGGTGATTTCTTCTACCATATCATTGCCGATGAACCGGATATCGAAACCGCCTACCAGAAATTCCTGGATACCAGACAGGAAGATACCCGACCGGATCAGTGGTGCTCCCAGATTCTGGGGCGGATCGTGCGCAAGCATCCAGTGATCTTTGTGGCCGATCCATCCCAGAAAGAAATGATTGAAGGTCTGAAGATGGAATACGCCCCAACACTCGACGCAGCCATGAAACGTGCCAGGGAAATCAAGGGGGAAGAGGCTTCGATTACCTGCATTCCGAACGGGATTTCCGTTGTTGTAAAGTAAGAAGACATTTCGTCGCAACCTTATATCGTCAACAACCTTTGAATTGAGTCGGATCCAAGGCCAAAGAAGGACTTTTTCAGGCAATCAAAGTTGAATTTGATCACATGATATGAACCAGGTGACAGATGCTCCGCCTTGACGCAGTCTTTTGCACCGGTCTTTCTTTGAAACTGAAACAGTTTGGAATGAATATTGGTACAATTTCCATATCCTTGATCAAAAGCTTTCATAACTGTTGACCTTTAGAAGGAGACCGAAAATGAAGACGAAACTGTTTTTAAATGCACTCGCACCCTTTGTCGCTGGTGTAGTTTTGGTGGGTGCGTTGTTATTTGTATCGGCCGGAACCTGGAACTATCCGCAAGCCTGGCTGTTGATGTGGCTGATCTTTATCCCTATGTTTCTGGCCGGAATTGTTCTTCTCGTTAAAGATCCAGAGCTGCTTGCCAGACGGATGAAAGCCAAAGAAGAGCAGGGGGAACAACGTAAGGTGATCGCTTTAAGCGGACTGATGTTTATTGGCGGTTTTGTGATCGCTGGCCTGGATTATCGATATCAGATTCTGCCTTTACCGGGCATCGTCTCGTCGACTGCGACGGTTGTTCTGCTGGCCGCGTATGTCCTGTATGGAGAAGTTTTGCGGGAGAACCGCTATCTGTCCAGAACGATTGAAGTTGCCAAAGGACAAAAGGTTGTCGATACCGGTCTGTATGGACTGGTTCGTCATCCGATGTACAGTGCAACCATTCTATTATTTGTATCGATGCCGCTTGTTCTGGGATCAGGCCTGTCTTTTCTGGTTTTCCTTTTTTATTTGCCGATTATTATCAAACGGATTCAAGGGGAAGAAAGAGTCCTTGCCCAAGAGCTGGATGGCTATCCGGAATATCAACAGAAAGTGAAATATCGACTGCTGCCATTTGTCTGGTAGCAGTTTTTTTCGTCTCTTCTTGATGGCTTTGGTGATATTGGGAATGGCCTTCGGGTGAGATTGGTTCAAGGGATCTGGTCTGGAGATTCCAAGACTGGTTTGGGCCTAATCGTGCAATCCAGTAAGCCAGTAAGCAGGAAGGTATCTCTGTTGGCTGAATAGATGAGTAAGAGTGATTTTTTTGGCGAAAGGGATTATGAATTCGGAATGAAAACGGCGGTCAGAACGCGAAAAATGTTTTCAGAGTTTTCATTGAGTGGGGGATTCGCTAAAATGGACGCATGCAATCATTAAGAAAACGAGTACAGCAGGCACAACGGATCGTCGTGAAAGTCGGATCCTCCTCGCTGACCTATCCCGAAACCGGGAAACTGGACTTAACCAAAATGGAACTGCTTTGCCGGGAACTCAGTTCGCTTCATAATGCCGGCAAAGATGTCGTTCTTGTTTCCTCTGGAGCCATCATGGTTGGACTGCAGGCTTTAGGCCTCGACCGTCGGCCGCATGTGGTGTCCAGAGTTCAGGCGTGTGCTGCCATCGGGCAGGCACGACTGATGATGCTTTATCAGAAATTTTTTGCGGAATACAACCAGACATGTGGGCAGATTCTTCTGACCAAGTATTCTTTGATTCGTCGAGATGCATGTCGCAATGCGCATAACACCTTTGAAGAACTGCTGGATCTGGGTGTCATTCCAATCGTCAACGAAAATGATACGATCGCGACCGATGAAATTGAATTTGGGGATAATGATTCGCTCTCAGCCCTGGTTGCCAGCCTGATTCATGCGGATCTTTTGATTCTGTTATCTGATATTGATGGTCTGTATGATGATGACCCGCATACAAATCCAGAGGCGCACTTCATTGAAGAAGTCTATGAAATCAATGACGCGCTGATGGAAGGGGCCAAAGGATCTTCCAGCCGGGTTGGGACCGGCGGTATGACCACCAAACTGAATGCAGCCCGCATTGCCTGTGCAAGCAACTGCGATATGATTATTGCCAACGCTAAAGACTTTCATATTATCGGCCGATTAATAGCAGGCGAAAGAGAAGGAACATTCTTTGCGGCCAAGCCGGATCCGAATTTTTCCTTTGAGATGTGTGTGGAGACCCTATGATGAGTGAATGGATGAATGAACTGGGAAAAAACGCGAAAGCAGCCAGCCGCAATATGGCCAGGCTGGATACCCAGACTAAAAATGATCTGTTAAACCGGGCAGCCGATCTGCTTGAAACCAGATCAGAACAGATTTTAGCTGCCAACAATCAGGATCTGGAAACAGCCCGTGAAAATGGAATGCCTAATCCTTTACAGGACAGATTGATGTTAACCGAAGGCCGGATTCATTCGATTGCCCAGGGAATGCGGGAAGTCGCTGCTCTTGCGGATCCAGTGGGTGAAGTTCTGGAAATGAAGAAACGACCCAATGGTCTTTTGATTGGACGCCAGCGCGTTCCATTGGGCGTTGTTGCGGTCATTTATGAAGCCAGACCAAACGTGACAGCTGATGTCTTTGCGCTTTGTACCAAAGCCGGCAACGCGGTGATTTTAAAAGGCGGCAGAGATGCAGCCCGTTCCAATGAAGCCATTGTGGAAGTGCTCAAAGACGCTTTAAAAGAATTGAATCTGGATGAGAATGCGGTATCGATTCTGACTGATAACAGCCGCGAAGCCTCGCGTGAACTGATGCGCTGCAGTGAATATGTCGATGTTCTCATTCCGCGCGGCGGATCCGGACTGATCCGTTCGGTTGTTGAAAATGCGACGGTTCCGGTCATTGAAACCGGCACAGGCAACTGTCATTGTTACGTGGATGAAAGTGCTGATCTGGATATGGCCATCAACATCATCCTCAATGGCAAAACGCAGCGGGTGGGCGTATGCAATGCGCTTGAATCGCTGCTGGTTCACCGCTCTCGTGTAGCCGAAGTGATGGAGAAACTGGATGCTGGATTTGCCCAGTACCCGGTTCTCATTCATGCCGAACCGGAAGTTCTCGAGCTGATCGAGCTTTCTCCGAAAAAAGAAGCCACCAAAGTCGACTGGGGAACGGAATATCTGGATTACGAAATTTCCATCAAGGTAGTCGATTCGGTAGAGGAAGCCATTGACCATATCAATACGTACAACACCGGTCATTCCGAAACCATCGTGACCAAAGATTATGCCAACGCACAGAAATTCCTCAATGAAGTGGATGCGGCTGCGGTCTATGTCAATGCTTCGACCCGGTTTACAGATGGCAATGAGTTTGGACTGGGAGCAGAAATTGGCATCTCAACCCAGAAACTGCATGCCCGCGGCCCAATGGGGCTGGAAGCTTTAACCAGCACCAAGTTTATTATTTACGGCAATGGCCAGGTAAGACCTTAGATTTCAATGAGAGGCTGTCCGAAACGATCAGACAATCCAGTTCTGATTGCATGGTCGGCTTCTCTTTCTTTTCTGCCAGGCCCTTCTTTGCAAAACCTGCTTTCCATTTCGTAACAGTCGGGGCATCCAGGAAATATTTTGATTGTCCTAAACCTATAATGAATGAAGAATGAAAGGTTTACAGGAGGAAAGAGCATGAAAAAAATTGTGATTATCAATTCATCTCCCCGGACTGAAGGAAACTGTGATCTGCTTTGTGCCCAGTTCTACAAAGGTGCATCACAAAACCCTGACAATCAGATTGTCCGGATTAACCTGAAAGATAAAGATTTTGATTTTTTCCGTGAAGAACAGGATACAGATGATGCGGATCTGGCGGCTCAGGAGTTAATGGATTCCAATATCATCGTTCTGGCTACGCCAGTTTATTTCTATAACATGTCAGGCATGATGAAAACATTCATCGACCGGATGACTCCATACTTCAGTCAGCTGGGCGGTAAAGATTTCTACTTTATTCTGACAGCTGCCATTAACCGTTCTGAAATGCAGCAGACGGTCGATTCCCTGTATGGCTTCACCGATTCTGTCCCTGACAGCAACGTTGCCGGCGTCATTTATGGCTCCAACGTTTCGCGTAAAGGCGATATTCTGAACCATCCTGCCTATCAGGAAGTCTTTGATATTGCTTCAAAAATTTTCTAGAGGACCAGGCTTCTGTCTACGGACAGAAGCTTTTTTTGATGGATTTCTTTTCAATTCTTACGACAGGGCATTAAACTGGCACTATGAATACAACCAATCCACTTTTTAAATCCCAAATTGACCTTTCCAACATACGGGCTGTCTGGCTGGATGTCGATCAGACGCTGCTTGATTTTGACCAGTCGGCCCGTTATGCCCTGATCAAAACTTTTGAACGCTACCATCTGGACTGGAAGGATGAATACTTTGAAATCTTCCTTCGTGAAAATGGCAAGCTCTGGGATCAGATCGAAGATGGTCATCTCACACGCCCGCATCTGCGCAAGATCCGCTTTCAGGTGATGTTTAAAGCCTGGCAGATTCCCTTTGATCCACCCGTTGAATTTGAACAGTACTTCTCCTATGATCTGCACCATTGTGCTTTTCCAATGGAAGGGGCCAATCAGGCCCTCGATTACTTTGAATCTCTGCATCTTCCTTTATTTATCATCTCGAACGGACCGATGGAAGGACAGTGCAACCGGCTGGAAATGGCGGGCATGCTTTCTCGTTTTACCAGAGTGTTCACCTCTGAAATCCTGGGCGTGGCCAAACCGGATCCGGCATTCTTTCAACAGGCCCTTGCTCAGACCAATCGCGATCTGCACACCAGTCTGAATCCAGATCAGATTCTGGTTATCGGAGACTCCTGGAAAGCTGATATCAGTGGTGCCCTGGCCTGTGGCATGCCTGCTTTATGGTTACGGACCAACCGCAAACATGACCCATTTGAAGTCACACCCCATCCGGAAGTGGTCAGTGCCGATGACTGGAAGGAAGCCCTTGAGGCTTTAAGCCATTGCCATCAGTGAAAAGAATTAATCGCCTGGAAGAGCCGAAATGATATTAAACAGTTAATATTTGATATGACGGGCCAAAGCGCAAGAAAACAAGGCAAGTCAATCAAGACAGGAAGGCAGCTAAACCGATAAGACGTCAAATGACCAAACAACAACACAACTTGGCAACAAACGATTAGGCAACGAAACAACAAGACAATCAAAAAGAGCCTGCAGCTTCTTCCAGACTGGAAAGACTGCAGGCTCTTCGTGGTTTTGTAAGGACAAGTGGATCCAATCCGCTGTTGTTTACTCACTCGTTTTGGATGTCCGCTTGTTTAAAGTTCTGTCTGGCTGCTGAAGTCCATGATGTCCAGATCGTCGAAATGGTCTTCATCATCCATCGAATCAGAATCATCTGCCTGAGTGTAGCCGGCGGCAGAGTAAGAGGAAGATTCAGGTTCTGGGTGAGTTTCTTCCTGCATCATACTGGAGACTGGGGCAGAAGTGGACTCTGACCAGGATTCGCTGATGTTCGCACCAGTCGAAGATACGGATTGAAAACTGGATGGAGCGGTTGCTGCCGGGGGAACGACTGAGTTTTCATCCTGGGCCGCCCGAATAACGTTTACCGATTTCTTTGGGCTTTGTAAGTTGGAAGGAAGACCAGAAATTTCCAGGCCTTCATCCATTTCAATAACCAGGCATCGTTTTCCGTTGATGGTTTCGGTGCGAATCTGTTCAAGAGCATCATCTTTCACACTGATTGAAATGGATGGTGCTTTGAGTGAGATTTTTCCTTTTTCCATCAGGTTCACAGCGGCGACTTCCTGATCTTCGAGGATTTTCGAATACGCGGAGTCAAAATGCTGCATGTTTTCAGAATTGGCCCCGGATGCGAGCAGCAGATCTTTGATGCGCGGTTTGTCGAGCATGACCATCGAATCTTCCTGGGAGTTTTCACTGACATAGTCGCTGATGTTTTCATGGAATTTCATCGCCGTGCTTGCTTCCATGCCCTGAGGGAAGACTTCACCGATGACTTTTGCGAATCCTTCGGTCTGTTCTGGAGCTGTCGAGACAAATGGAATATGGAAGAATTCTTCGATCAGCTCAATGTTTGGGCTTTTGGCCGATTTGCAGTGATAGAGGAAATGATTGACATCACTGGCGCGGCTGGAGAAGGTTGGATAGAAAATGGCATCCAGCGGTGCCGGGATAATCTGCATTTCATCATTGACCTTACGGGCAACTTCATTGGTTGCCGTGGAGTAATACAGACCAATGTCGGTCAGTCTAGCTTCGGTGACGGCCACAATCATAAAGCGGAAAATTGAGTTTTCTTCCAGCACTTCATTGTTGGCGTTTAAGCCTGGGGCTGCATATTCAAAAATACCGGCTGTGATATACACGTTGTTTCGATAGTCGCCTTTTTTCAGCAGTTCGTTGGCCAGTGCTTTGAATTCGTCTTCTTTTAACAAGGAGCCGTTTTTATAGTCATAAAAGCGCTGCTGGAGTTCTTTGGCCTGGGGATCAGAAGCATCAAAACCGTATTCAAGCAGATTTTTGCCTGGTGTGCCGCCAAGACTCTTTTTGAAAATATCGAAATACAGTTCGCCTTCTTCTTTTTCGAGCGTGTCAGGATTGATCAGCCGGGTAAACTGAATCGACGCTTCACCATCCCGGTTTTTTCCATAGGCTTCCTGAATGCCTTTGAGCAGCAGCTTGTCGTTATCAAACTTGAGCTGCTTTTTAATTTCACCAAGTTCTTTTTTATTCATCTATGTCGTACAATCTATCCTTGTTTTTTGGCCAAGGATAGATTGTACGTACCTCCTTTCCAGTGTAAAAGCCTCTCATCAGGCTTGTTGTTCTCTTTGATTTCTTGATCAGTCTGGATGTTTCTTCAGAAAATCAATCTTATTCAATAACCTTCGAAAAATCTAAAGACTGGATCTTTCCAAAGACAAGTATACGAAAAGTTCTCTTCAAATGCAGAGCGGACATGGATTCGCTGCGGTAAGATCCAGATTCTGTTTCTGAATTCGATTCCATCCGGAGCTGCACGAATCGTATGAGAAGCATCCCGGGAAGCGTGGCATGAAGCGGGAGTTGAAGTCTCCTGGATGACTTTGTAAAAACAGAAAAGAGTCCAGTCATTGGGATTCGGGCCTCAAGATAATTCGGCCTGAAAACTGGGCTCTTTTGGGCTGTTGGACATTGTTTTATAGGGTTCTATCGAGCTCTATACGGTTACAGTTCGATAGAGTTTGAGGACTGATCTGGTTTATTTGCGTGAGAAAAGCCGCTGGAACCAGTTTTTCTTTTCTGGTTTTGCTTCCTGTTCGGGAGCTGGTGCAGGGATTGGAGCCGGAGCGGGGACAAAGCGGTTTTCTTTGGCCAGCTCAATGAAGCGCTCCTGGGAGTCGATCATTTCTTCGTTGTCCTGATCGACTTTGGTATAGAAGCCGCTTGGCAGAAGCTTTCGGCCTTTGAGATTGTCTCTGAATTCGAGATCAAAGTAATCCACCAGTTCTTTTTTCAGTTCAGAATCGAGAATCTGCACCCCGACTTCTACACGGCGTTCGGTGTTGCGGGTCATGAAGTCAGCCGAAGAAATATAGACTTTTTCATTTTCTCCTTCACCGAAGATGTAAATGCGTCCATGTTCGAGGAACCGACCAACAATGGAGTGAATTTCAACGTGATCGGTATAACCGGGCAATCCTGGCAGCAGACAGCAGATGCCCCGGACAATCATTCGGATTTCAACACCGGCCTGGCTGGCTTCAGCAATCTTGGCAATCAGATCCAGGTCCGTCACAGAGTTCATCTTAAACCACGCTCGGGCTGCTTTTCCTTCTTCGGCCAGTACAATCTGCTCATCGAGCATGCGGATGACAGCTTCCTTCAGCTTAAATGGCGAAACAATCAGATTCTGGTATTCGCCGGCCAGGTTGGAGACGTTCATGTTCTTGAAGAATTCAGTGGCATCAGATCCAATTGTTGGGTTGGAGGTGATCAAAGACAGGTCCGTATACTGATGACTGGTTTTTTCGTTGTAGTTTCCGGTTCCAATCTGGGTGATGGTCTGGATCTTGTCATCAGATTTCAGCGTGATCAGCATCAGTTTGGAATGGACTTTGTAGTCTTCAAAGCCATAGAAGACATTGACGCCGGATTCCTCCAGACGTTCAGCAGCCTGAATGTTGTTCTGCTCATCAAAACGGGCGCGAAGTTCCATCAGAACAGTGACGTTCTTGCCATTTTCAGCCGCCCGGCACAGATATTTGACGATCTGGGAGTTCTTGGCCAGACGATAAATCGTAATGGAAATTGACAGAACCCGATCATCAGAAGCGGCTTCTTTAAGCAGCTGGATAAACAGGCCGATATCCTGATACGGATAGGCCAGCAGGACATCATGATCGAGAATCTGGTCAATGATCGGAGCATCCGGATTGAGCCGGCGATCGGTAGCCGGCACCAGCGGCTTATAGGTCAGAGCCCGGCGGATATCATTTGGAACATCATCAATGAGCTGGAACAGATAGGACGGATCCAGGGAAGAATGCTTCGAGATGAATACCTGGGATTTATGCAGGTGGAGCTGTTTGCACAGATAGTCGAGGGCTTCGGGATCAATGTTCTTGTAAATTTCCAGCCGGATTGGAGACAGGCGCAGGCGCTTTTTCAGAATCGTTTTCATGTAAGAGCGATAGTCTTCGTCATCTTCGATGTCGGCCGCATTCAGGTTAATATCGGCGTTGCGGGTAACGCGGATGATGGTCTTGAATGGAATTTTGGATTTGGAAAACAGTTTATCGAGCAGAGCGAGAATTACGTTTTCCGCAAGAATAAACTGCGTTTTTTCTTCGTTGAGGTAAATAATGCGCGGCAGATAGCTAGGAATGGGCACAATGCCATATCTAGTTTTTCCCTCTTCCAGAATCCGGAAGAAAATATACTGTTCCTTGTTGATCAGAAACGGGAACGGATGATGGATATCAATGATCTGCGGGGCTAAAAGCGGGGCAAGTTCTTTTTCAAAATAGGTAGTGATGAACTTGCTTTGTTTCTTGTTGAGGTTTTTGAAGGAGAGCGGTTCGATCTGTACTTCGCGCAGGGTTTTGCCTAAGTTGCGGGAGATATTATCACGCATCTTGTACAGCCGTTCAGACTCTTTACAGATGGCATCCAGCTGTTCACTAGGGGACATACCGGATTTGGAGTCGATCTGCTTATTGTCGACTAAGGACATATCCAGAATACTTCCGGCCCGGACCATGAAAAATTCGTCGAGGTTGGAGGTAAAGATCGCCAGAAATTTCAGGCGTTCGAGCAGCTCAACGCGCGGGTCGGCTGCTTCTTCCAGCACACGCTGGTTAAATTTGAGCCAGGAGATTTCCCGGTTCTGGGTAAAGGGGTATTTTTTGTTTTTCATATAGGATCACGAATAAGAACAAAGACATTCTGCCTTTTGATGGTTACTTTGTTGGGTAGTTTTGACTGACTCTGTCAGAGTGCTGGCTGTCTGTTGGTGAACAGTGCCGAAAATTGTTCAGGTCTTGCCTGTGTATTTCAATGATGACCAGGCAGGACAATGGCTTCAAATCCACCAGCCTGCGCCAGGGTATTTAAAAGCAGAACCTGATCAAACAACTGCTCAATCTGTTTTGAAGTTCGTTGGATGGTCTGTTCGATATTGATCTGACGGCTGCTTTCGAGCAGGTGGGCAAGATCACGCAGCAGATGCAGGTCGATGGTGTTTTCTGTCGGCTTCATCCAGCCAATTTCCATAAGAAGCTTTCGGATGGAATTGGGGTTGTCTTCGATCAGATAGAGCAGAGAACTGGAATCAAAATCGATTTCCTCCAGTTGATGATGAAAGGATTTGTACAGCTTTTTCTGCAGGGCATCGAGTTTGTTTTCGCTCAAAGAAAGAAGACTTTCTCTTTCCGATTCGTCCAGGACGGGTTTGGTCTCCATTTGTTCACTGAACGTGAGCTTTCCTTTTGTCAGTCCAAAGAGAAGCATGGACGGTCCATTTTGAACACAGATCACTCTTGGATCTTTTTCCACCGGAATCCGGCTTTCCTCTGGATTCTGTTCATCCTGACTCATTCTGGCCACGATCGGAGAGATTCCTGGTGTGTTTTGAAGGATTTGAACAATGGATTCAAAATTTGTCAGGGACAGAAAACCAGGATCAAAAAACAGCCAGAGCTGCTCTGTTCCATAGAGACTGACCACTTTTTGCAGGGTGCTGACCATAGCGGTGAGGTTTTCAGTTCCTGTTTCATTCAGGGTCTGATCACCCAGAAAATCAGTCAGGAAGGCTTTCTGCTTGATCGTCATCAGTGAGAAAACCTGATTGGATCTCACTTCAACAAGATTCACTTTTATCGTTTTAAGAGACAGAAAACAGAATGCACAAAGTTGAGATTGCATGACAGAGTCCTCCAATATGAGTATACCGAATTGTGGGAAAATCGATGGGATATTGTCATGAAAAATGGATGAAAGGGATAAAGGCCGGCTTTATTTTTCTCATTTTGTGAAAGATTCGCTATTCTAACCATGTCTTAGTCTTTCCTTTTTCAAGAAAGCTGGACTGAAAAAAACCGCATTCTTGATAGATTGTAAGTTTTCTTTTGACACCAGTTCAGTACAATTGAAACGAAGTTGTTTCATTTTCAAGGAAACGACTTTGCTCATCTCTTGAAACAGAATCGTTCAGGGATGAGGTTTGAATTGTACAGGGATGACAAAAGAAGCTGTTGAAAGCTTTGAACACCAATCCTGATGCGATATAAAATCCATCTGGACAGAGTTTAAAAACTCTGTCAGGATACTTTAGTACGGTTTTTGCCGATGATCTGCCGTCGGCCTGAAGACCTTATGGAAAATTTCCATCAGGGTGAAAGGCAGCTGGCAGTGCGGCATGTATAGAGAAGGGGAAGGAGTGGGAATTTGAAATTATTCAAAAAGATTCTGAAATCAAAGGCTCTGTACCTGGGCACAGCTCTGGCTATTCAGCTGCTGATTCTGGTTCTTTTGATGACCTACTTCTCGCACGAGTTTTTACCGATTTACTATTTCATGTTGATTCTGAGTATCATCGTTTCATTTTTCGTCATGAACCGTGACTCAGACTCATCTTCAAAACTTTTGTGGGTATTTATCATCATGGCCCTGCCCATCTTCGGCGGCATGATGTATCTGTTGTTTGGAAACCGCAAGATTCCAAAAGCACTGATGATTCAGGACCGGCAGGCCTATGCCGATTATGCAGCCTATGCGGAACAGAATCTGCAGACCCTGGCCAACTCTGGAATTCAGGATCCAACCCTGGCACGTATGACGTGCATGGCCTGGAACAACGGCTTTTTTCCGGTGTATCCAAGTCAAGGCTGTCATTACTATTCGACTGGGGAAGAACAGTTTCAGGCTTTGATGGATGCCGTCAAAAAAGCCGAGCACTATATCTTTATTGAAACCTACATTATCGACGAGGGGACTGTTCTTGATGAGCTGTTGGAAGTTCTCGAAGAAAAGGCCCGCAATGGGGTCGATGTCCGCCTGATGTACGATGACTTTGGCTGTATTCTCAACCTGCCGGAAAACTTTGATCAGCAGCTGATAGCCAAAGGCATTAAAGTACATCGCTTTAACCCGATTCATCCGCAGCTGGCCATCCAGATGAACAACCGTGACCATCGCAAGACGGTCATCATCGATGGCAAAACCGCTTTTACCGGCGGAAGCAACCTGGCCGATGAATACGTCAACCGCATCGAGCGATTCGGCTACTGGAAAGATATGGGTGTCCGAGTCGATGGTGCAGCTGTTGAACCATTTATCATTGCATTTTTGCAGATCTGGAACTATTCCTCTGATGTGAATACGCCTTACGAACCGTATGTGCAGGACGTACAGGAACATCCAGTGGACAAACATGATGCAAGCAACGGCTATGTTCTTCCGTTTTTTGACTCGCCAACCGATGACAAAAACGTAGGACGCCGGTTTCATCAGAATCTGATTTCCATTGCCAACCATTCCTGCTGGATCACAACACCGTATCTGATTCTTGATACGGAGATGGTTTCCCAGCTTGAACTGGCAGTTCAGAATGGTGTCGATGTCCGGATCGTCGTGCCTGCCATTCCAGACAAGAAGATTGTTTATGAGGTCACCAAAGCCAATGAGGAAATCCTCACCAGCAAGGGTGTCAAAGTCTATGAATACACACCAGGCTTCATTCATGGCAAAGTCACCCTGGTTGACCATAAGCATGCCTTGTGTGGAACTGTAAACATGGATTTTCGGTCCTACTATTCCAACTATGAATGCGGCATGTGGATGTACGATACAAGCTGTATAGACGATATCACCAGAGATTTTGAAAACATTTTTGAACAATCCAAACTGGTGACCAATGAAGATTTTGCGAAAACAAATGTTTTCGTTCGTCAGTATCGCCTGTTTTTAAAGGTGTTTTCACCATTGCTTTAAGCGACCAGAACCAATTTAATTCATTTCATTCCAAGACCCGAAGCAAAAGTCGGTTTCCGGCTTTTGCTTCGGGTCTTTTCTGGTTCTCAAATGGGTGGAAGGTATTCGCTGATTTTTCATACCCGAGGTAGTACTGGCAGTATGGAATCTGTTTAATCTTTTGGACCACTCTCATAAATTCGATGCACTTTTACTCATGGGTTATATCACGGGCTTTCTACCATCGACTTTCTACAAAACAGCTGGTGAACTAGAGGTTACTGTTCACACCATCGTCCAGATTATTCCAGAGGGGGTGTGAACAGTAACGAATTCAATCTTGTTTGTACCATGACGAATCAAGGCCGATTAATATAAAAGTCAATGAAACGCAACACTAGGCCAATTCCTATACTAAACGAATACAGGAATTGCCCAGGCTTTTTACTTTCGATTCATTTGACGCTTTTGAAAGACAAGTCTCATCCTCGTGCATTATTTGACACTTACAATCTACCAGAGGACAGCTGGCTCAGAGGGCGCCAGATTCAGGCCTCAGGATCTTGGCTGAACCATTTTTTCTGGACGAACGAGCTCATCAAACCGCTCTTCAGAAAGCAGATTCAACGCAAGCACTGCTTCTTTTAAACACAGATTGTGTTCAAAGGCATAGCGTGCTGCTTTGCCGGCATTCTCATAGCCGATGACCGGGTTGAGGCAGGTGACAAGCATTAAGGAGTTTTCAAGGTTTTCTTTAGTTTTCTGCTGGTTGACTTTCAGGCCGGTCAGGCAGTTTTTTGTAAAGGATACCAGGACATCCGCTAACAGGCGGATCGACTGGTTGAGATTGTAGGCAATGACCGGCATAAAGACATTCAGCTCAAAGTTGCCCTGGCTGGCCGCAAAACCGATGGCTGCATCGTTACCCATCACCTGAACGGCGACCATGGTCAGGGCTTCACACTGGGTCGGGTTGATTTTGCCCGGCATGATGGAAGAACCAGGCTCGTTGGCCGGAATTTCCATTTCACCAATGCCGCAGCGCGGGCCGCTGGCAAGCCATCGGATGTCGTTGGCCATCTTCATGGCGTTGGCCGCCAGGCCTTTTAAGGCACCGGAAAAGAAGACACAGGCATCTTTGGAAGTCAGGGCATGGAAGAAGTTTGGATCTGATTTGAAATGGATGCCGGTCATGTTATCGAGAATCGCACAGACATCCCCTCCGAAGTTTTTCGGGGCATTCAGGCCGGTACCAACCGCGGTAGCGCCGATGGCCAGTTCATGAAGAGCAGGCAGGGCTGCCTCAATATGAAGTCTGGAATGTTCCATCATGGAGCGCCAGCCGCTGATTTCATCACTGACATATAACGGGGTTGCATCCTGCAGGTGGGTGCGGCCGATTTTAATGATGCCTTCGTTGGCTTCTTCAAGGTCTTTGAGAACGTCAATGATCTGCTCTAAGGCGGGCATAAGCAGATTTCGCACTTCGAGCGAGGCCATAATATGAAGCGCTGAAGGGAAGGTATCGTTAGAAGACTGTGAGCAGTTGACAATATCATTGGGATGTAAAAGGCTGGCACCGGCTTCCTGGTTGCCAACATGGGTGATGACTTCATTGACATTCATATTGGTCTGGGTTCCAGATCCCGTCTGCCAGATGGCAAGCGGGAACTGGTCGTACAGATCACCATTTAAAATCTGGCGGCAGACCGAAACGATGGCTTCTTTTTGAAGCGGCGAGATTTTCTTCTGTCGCTCATTGACGATGGCACAGGCCATTTTCAGATAGGCAAACGCATCGATCAGCGTATGGGGCATCTTTTCGGTTCCAATCTTGAAGTTTTCAAAAGAACGCTGGGTCTGGGACATCCAGCAGGCATCGGCCGGGACTTTGACTTCTCCAAGTACGTCGTGTTCAATTCTGTATTCCATAGAATTCATAAATTTCCTTTCCACAATCCGCATCGACTGGGCGGATTTGATTTCAGCAAATACCGCTTTTGATTGTATCGACTTTTTTTCAAAGAATCACTCATGCAAAGAAGATTGGGACTTTGCGGGCAGGTTTCAGGAAAGTTCATGAGTGTTATGGGGGAGTGGCAGCCAAACGAAACTGGATGCGGACCATGGTGAAAATGATCAGGGAAAAAACCTTCCCCTGTAAATTGCGAGGCACTAAAGCAGAACAGGATCGAATTGTTTTTGTTTTTTGATTGTTCTTTTTGTACAGCGGCAGGACCGGTCAGACTTTTGGAAGGACCAATTCAATTTCTGTTTTGGAAGTGAATATTTCAAGCAAATCTGTATAAAAATAGATTGCCATAATCAGACAACGGGCGTTCAATTTTTACGAAAAAGGTGAAGATCAGGGTTTGCACGCAAAAATTTCCGCCTGAAAATCACACCTTCGCAAGCGGATACAAAAGCCATCTTTTCCAACAGGCGTCAGAAGGGATAACTGCCTGAAAAAGGGGGATAATAAATCACAGATTTGTTTTGTGGATCAAGAAAACAAATCAATGTTCAGCTGTTCAAAAATAAAGAGAATTGAACCAGAAAGAATTAGCATCAGGATGAAAATAGAATGCAACGCAGAGAAAATCTGTCATGCATATTGCCGCAAATACAGTGAAAACTCTGGCGTAAGTGACAAATCTTCTGACAATTTGTGCAAACCAATTTTGCTCAGATCGTCTACATTTAAAACTGACCGACAGTTTCATTCTTTGATTCTTCCCATTTCTCTACTGACTGGAGCAGACTGAATTTCAGGAGCCATCAGGCTGATATTACTTTGAGAAGTGGGCGTTTTTTCCATAATTAAAGAACAGAATCCATGCATCTTGGAATTTTGAATTTTTTAACTTTCTTGCTTTGGACAAAAAATGAGGATAGTATTTTCTTCTGTTTTGAGCACCTGTAAGGACAGGTAAAAAAGGATTGCTGAAATTGCACAAATTGCAAACGTCAACATTTTGAAAGATCTGTCCGCTCAATCCAGGAAAAAGACTGAATACGCTTATAATCAAAGTAAAGAGACTGTACTCTTTCTATAAACAAACTGAATAACTAACACGGACTATCAAATCAGAATTCAATGAAAATCAATCAAAATCAAAACAATGCTGGCAGCCACAATGGCTGCTTACGGCACTTTAAGGAGTTGGACAAATGAGGATGAAAGATCGGCTGGAATGCTACGTTGACGGCTATTCCACAGTGAATATCTATATGATTAATGATTTTTATCAGGGACAGTCCAAAACCTTCCATCTTAAAGATAAAGAGGGAAATCTGGTGCCGCTGACAATCAAAACAAAAGAAGACGAAGGCGATTACGTTCATTACACATGCACAGTGGATGGCGAAATCGAAGTGGGAAAAGACTATCTCATGTACGAAGAACATGCCCAATACTGCCCCGTGCAGTTTTCACATATCGTCAAAACTCCGGAATTCAACGCAAAATATATTCCTGACGAAAGCGTGAAACCCGGAATTGAATATACCCCTGAAAAGACAACCTTTACCGTATGGGCTCCAACTGCCAACTGGGTTTCGGTTGTTCTGCATTACCCCGAAGGGGATCAAATCGAAGCGTTGAAACGTGGAGATCATGGCGTATGGACTACCGAAGTAAAAGGTGACTTACGCAAAGTCCTCTATACATATCGTCTCAAGGTCAATGGCACCATTCAGGAGTGCCTCGATCCATGGAACCCGTTTACCGGCATCAATACGACCGTCAGCCAGGTCAATGATCTGTCGCTGCTGGATCTGGCCAAAAAAGTTCCAACCAGACCAATGGAACAGAATACCGATGCGATCGTTTACGAAACATCGATCCGCGACATGACCTCCCAGAAACACAATGGCTTTACCCATCCGCGCACCTTTGAAGCGTTCACGGAAGAAAACGAAACCACAAAGCATCTGATGACGGGCTTTTCCTATTTAAAGACCCTTGGCGTCAGCCACATTCAGATCATGCCAGTCAATGATTTTGGCAGTGTGGATGAAGAATACCCAAGCCTTTATTACAACTGGGGCTATGATCCCATGCACTACCGCTCTTTTGAAGGATCGTTCTCAACCGATCCATATGATCCTGAAAAGCGGATTGTTGAATTTGCCAAACTCGTTCAGGACCTGCATGCAGCTGGTCTGAAAGTGAATCTGGACATGGTGTATAACCATGTCTGGAAACGGGAAGAGTTTGCGCTCGACCAGCTGGTTCCGGATTACTTTTTCCTGATGGATTTCAACGGCAACTATTCCAATGGATCCTTCTGCGGAAATGATATTGATACCCGTCCGGAAATGAGCCGCCGCTATTTCCTGGATACCGTCAAAATGTTAGTGGATGTCTTTGATATTGACGGCATCCGTTTTGATCTGATGGGTGTTCTTGACTACAACCTGGTCAACGAAATCGCGGAATACGCGAAATCGAAAAAACCGGACTTCATGATTTATGGCGAAGGCTGGGATATGCCAAGCTTTGTTCCGCCTGAACTGCGTGCGTCCCAGAATAACCAGGCCAAAATGCCAAATGTCGGTCAGTTCTCGGACCGCTTCCGCGAAGTTATCCGTGGCAGCAATGACCAGCTCGATCAGGCCGGCTATTCCAACGGCAACCTTGCCCGCATCCACGATGTCAAACAGGTCATGCGCGCCAGTCTGTTTGAAAACCGTTTTGATCAGCCGTTTAAAGCGATCAACTACGTCGAATGCCACGACAACCATACGATGTGGGACAAAAACCGTGCCGTCTGCAATGGTCAGCCCCGTTCGATCCGCATGAAACGTCAGACTCTGGCTACCGCCATGGTTTTACTCGCTCAGGGAACCCCATTTATCCACTGTGGTCAGGAATTTGGTCGGACCAAGCAGGGTCTTGGCAATACCTATAACTGCTCCGATCATTACAATATGATCGACTACCACCGCCGCAACGAATTTGAAAACGTCGTGGATCAGTTCAAGGCGCTCGTCAAACTGCGCAAGGAACATCCATCGTTCCGTCTCAATACCAAAGAGAAAATCGAAAAATACGTTCAGACTGAAACCATCAATGACAAGGTTCTGGTGTACAAAACCTCAGATGGCAATGAAAGACTGATTACGTTCTTTAACCCGGCTGACGAATCTTTTGAATATCGTCTGCCAAACCAGGGGAAAGTTCTCTTTGACAGCGAAAACCTCAACCCGGATCAGACCGATTTCATCCGGATTCCACCTCTTTCGGTGATCAGCGTTCAGCTTGCCTGATGGTCTTTGGGCTGCCGGACAGAATGAAAATGAAAGCCTGCAGAGATTCTGTTTCTGTAACAGGTCTTTCATAGATATTTTGAGTCGACTTTTTCAAGATCCAGCCTTCAAAAACTGAGTTTTTGAGGCTGGATTTTTTTATTCATTTAGATGACAATTCAGACAGATCGATCAAAATGATGCATAAACCAACCCGAAAAGATAATTCATGGTGAGGTCGTTCACAGTAAGAGAAGATTGCCTGCCAATGGGTACGCTTACAGGACGCAACTCGGTTCAGGCAAAAGTGCATCGAAAGTGAAAGAGCCTGAAATTTTCGGCGCTTTCAAAGATGGTCGACCGGTCAACTCGCTGTTTGACAGGCGGCAGGAGATGACTAAAATAAGGAAAATACATTTTTTCAGATTCTGTTGAAAACGATAGGGAGGAAACAAATCCATGGCAAAATTTTTCAAGGAACCATCCAGAACGTTTGCGGAATACCTGCTTGTCCCAGGGTATACCGGACCTGAAGATACACCCGATAAAGTCAGCCTGAAAACACCGCTGGTCAAATTCAAACGCGGTGAAAAACCAGCGCTGTCGTTAAATATTCCTTTAACCTCTGCGGTTATGCAGTCCGTATCCGGACCGGAACTGGCTGTTGCACTGGCTCGTGAAGGCGGCATTTCATTCATCTTTGGAAGCCAGTCCATCGAAAACCAGGCCAACATGATCCGTCAGGTCAAAGCCACCAAAGCCGGCTTTACCGGATCTGACTCCAACATCTCTCCAGATGCAACCCTGCGCGAAGTCATCCGTCTGCGTCAGGAAACTGGCCATTCTACAATGGCTGTTACCGACAACGGTAAAAAAGACGGTGTGCTCGTCGGCATTCTGACTTCCCGTGACTTCCGTGAATCCAGAATTGATCTGGACAACACTCTCGTTAAAGAAGTCATGACTCCATATGACAAACTGATCGTCGGCAAAGATGGCATCACACTGTCCGAAGCCAACGATATGATCTGGGATCATAAACTGAACCAGCTGCCAATCGTCGATGACGAAAGACACTTAAAAGCATTCGTTTTCCGTAAAGACTACGAACAGCACAAAGAGAACCCAAATGAAGTTCTCGACAGCGACAAACGCTACCTGGTCGGCGCTGGAATCAACTCCCGCGACTACAAAGAAAGAATCCCGGCTCTGCTTGAAGCGGGTGCCGATATCCTGGTAATCGACTCTTCTGAAGGCTACTCCTGCTGGCAGGCTGAAACCATCAAATGGGTTCGTGAGACTTACGGTGACTCCGTTAAAATCGGTGCCGGCAACGTTGTTGATGCCGATGGCTTCCGCTTCCTGGCTGATGCTGGCGCAGACTTCGTCAAAATCGGTATCGGCGGCGGTTCGATCTGTATCACTCGTGAACAGAAAGGGATCGGCCGTGGTCAGGCCACTGCAACCATCGAAGTCGCCAAAGCCCGTGACGAATACTTCGAAGAAACTGGCGTATACGTACCAATCTGCTCCGATGGTGGTATCGTTCAGGACTACCATATGACTCTTGCTTTAGCCTTTGGTGCAGACTTCTGCATGCTGGGCCGCTACTTTGCCCGCTTCAAAGAATCGCCAAGTAAGATCGTGACCATCAACGGCAGCTACATGAAAGAGTACTGGGGCGAAGGTTCTGCCCGTGCCAGAAACTGGCAGCGTTATGATGTCGGCGGCGACGGCGGCAAAATGTCCTTTGTTGAAGGTGTTGACTCCTATGTTCCTTATGCTGGTGCCTTAGCAGACAACGTAGGTCTGACCATCTCCAAGATCAAACACACCATGTGCAACTGCGGATTCACCAACCTGCGTGACTTCCAGAAAAATGCCAAAGTCACTCTGGTTTCTGCTGCTTCGATTTCTGAAGGCGGCGCTCATGACGTTCTGGTTCATGATGACAAACTCGATGCTTCCCAGCACTAATCGTCAGCGTCTATCAGAATAAGATATCAATCAGAATAGAAACGGATCGCATCAAGATCCATTTCAATCCCATTTCTATGGCTCTATTGTACTTTAGGTGGGTACTTGAATCGAAAAATGGGGACTGCCATCTTTTTCGACTGATGACAATCCCCTTAGATAAGGCCTAGATATGAAAAAGGACATGTGTTATCCTCTAGTTCCCAACACAGAAAGGATATAAAAAACACATGACCCACAATCAGCTTATCAAAAATGCTCAAAACCTCAAGGGGGTTACCATCTCAAAAATTGAACAAAATGCCGAGGGCGACACGCTGTACGTCTACATCCGGCTTTATAAGAGGCTTCAGGGAATCTGTCCTCATTGTCATAAGCACGTTCCAGGATATGACTCCAAAACTCAAAAGAGGGAGTGGCGCGCGCTTGATATGGGAACGCAAAAAGTCATCCTGGTCAGCGATGTTCACCGGGTGAAATGTCCTGAGCATGGTGTCGTAACCGAAGACGTTACCTGGGCCCTGCATGGTTCCCGGTTCACCAAAAAGTTCGAGCAGCAGGTTG
>Mummy_p2__coassemble_1286_pt1 | contig 22805 bp, 20 predicted proteins | sample Mummy_p2__metabat2_low_PE_028 | metagenome-assembled genome bin Mummy_p2 | reverse complement strand
AAAATCCACCATCTGTACACGGATGGCGGACAAAAATTAAGCTAAATGACATTGAACTATTTTGGATGAATTTCCTTTTAGGTAAAGACAATATTAGAAATTTATGCAATCTTTATGTAACCGCTTTATTTCATTAGATCTGATTTTGGTTTATTATAGTTCACATCAGCAGACCAGTTGTTTGATGACTCAAATCGTAGTTGTTTTATCCTTCTTTATTTCAACTTCATTTCTTCTCTTCGCACCACCCCTCCGCTTCCACTTCGATGAGAGCGGCCCTCCTCATTTCTGCACCAGGGAGGGGTTTTGATCAGTATGAAATTCGTATTAATAACTTAGCTATACACATTAAAATCAACCGCATTCAATCAGCTGAACTGTCTGAGAGAGAATCTAGAAAACGAGAGGTGTAAGTTATGGATTTATCATGTAATCACGCCTGGGTCAGAGTTGAAGAGAATGAACAAGCCGGATTTGGCTACCGAATCCTTTCTTCCACCGCTAACCACGCTGCGCGCAAACCGGTCCCTGGGACCAAATGCATTGAAGTCGGTACTGGACTGACATGGACCGTTGCCTTCAAAGATGGTGAATTCTTTGCTATCTGCAAAAAGGCGCAGCCACAGCGGGTGGATTAATACTGCTCTTCAAGACTCGCCATGAACTGTCTGACCAATGAGTCAGGGAAATACACCGACAGCTTGAACAAAGGAAAAACGAATTTTTGAAACCGTTCTGGAATCAGATCTTGATCTGGTTCCAGTTTTCTTTTTCCCCGCCCGTTTTGGGCTTCTTTTTAAATCCAGTTCTCTGATCGGTTTATCTTTTTTTGATGGACATCCTGCGCATCTCAAGGGGCACGTTTCTCAACACGCCCTAAAATAGAAGATGATATGCACATAAAAATCGATCTGAATTCGACCAGAATCCATTGCGCATAAAAATCTCATTACAGATAGAAAGGATGATTTTATGGATTGGAAAGACAGTTTTAACCGGAACGTGCTGATGCAAGGCTGGCGCCGATTCCAGAATCACGAAATGGGACCGATCATGAAAAACGGAAACACCTATTTCGTTCAGAGCCCTGAAGGATACCAGACCCGGGCTGTAATTGACAATGGATATGTTGATTCCATTTCCTGCTCCTGCTTCAGGGGACGGCGCGGTGAGCTTTGTGAACACGAAGCCGCCTTACTGTTTGGCCTTGAAAACAATGCCGCTTCCTCCAGAAAAGCTCCAAACGCCCCTTCTGCATCCAGATCGGAAGAAAACCGGCAGATCCCTCATCCAAATGCTTATTCCCGTCCTGAAGCCGCTCCATTTGGCAAGACTTCAAGACCCATCCAGGAAACACCACAAGCTTCCCGTTTTCATCCTGATCGGCCTGCAGAGTCCAAAGCGGCTGCTTCCCCTTCGGAGGATCCGGCTTTTGACAACCCTTTGCTTGATGAACTCCAGAAACTTTTCGGACTGGAAAACCCAGCCTGTGCCCCGGTACACCCACATGAGCAGGTACCAAAAGAAAAGCCATCCACTTTCGAACAGCCTGAAGCTGGATTTGAAAGACCAGAAACCAAATTTGAATCCTCTGCCTTGCATCCGCAGGAAAAATCAGTCGACAGACCTTTCGACCCCTGGTCAACCAGAGTAAGACCAGAGTCGGTTTTACCGGAAGATGTCAGAGAAAAGCCGCAAAGACCAGCGCCTGAAAAGCCTGCAGAGCGTCCAGAAGATGAATTCATAGATCCTTTTGAAAGATGGATGAATGCCGCCAGAGAGGCCCAAAACCAGCAGAATACGAAAAAACCAGAGTCACTGCACCCGCAGCCTCAAAAGCAGCCTGAGCAGTCCACCTTTAAAGCACCAGAACGCGAAAACCGGCCACACCCATCCTGGTTCTGGGATCCATTCCATCCAGATGCAAAGTCGCCATTCGCAGTTCAGCCAGAAACACAACAAGAAGCGGTTGCAGCTTCAGAACAACCAAAAGAAATGGCCTCTGTCACACCAACTCAGCCAGGTGCTTCTGATTCCAGCTACGCAAAAACAACCCATCCCGCAGCTGAATCTGTAAACGCAAAGTTCCAGCAGCCACAACAACCTGGGCAGCCTGCTGCTGAAGAAAAGAAGCCAGAGGACGACAAGGCACCTCTTACCGAGCAGTCCCCGGCACCAAGACTGGGTACCCATGAATTCACAGCCCCAGCCGTAAAAGTCAAACCAGAAAACACCCCTGAACTGACAAAAGAAGAAACGCCAGCAGCTGCTTCTTCCAAAGAAGAGGTTCCAAAAGCAGACACCTCAAATGCTGCTCCCGCAAATATCAAGTCAGATCAGCCGTATGACTTTGAAGCCCTGCTCCAAAAGCTCTCAACAGGCGATCTTGCGACTTTATTAAATACCTATGGCAAAGTCCATCCGGAATTCCAGGATTTCATTCTCGCTGGTTCTCTGGAAACCAATCCAGATGCCATCGGTCTGATCCTTGAAGAGGCCCATGTCCGTCTGAAAGCCTGCCTGCTCAAAGATGGCAGTTTCCAGGAACGGGAAGCCTCACGTAAGGCCAAAGCCTTTTTAAGCTGGCTGGATGACCAGCTGCTGGCCTTGTTTGCGAGTCGTCAGGACGCCAGCGCTTCTGATCTTTTGAGAAACATTCTCAATGATCTCAACGAATCTGTTCGTCTGGATGATGAACTGGAAGCAGACTTCCTGGTTCACGAGATCTTCTCCAGACTTGACCATCTGCTTTCCGGTGCACCGGCTTTAGTGGTCAAGGATACATTCTCATGGATAGAAGACCATCTGGCAAGTCCTGGTCGGACAATTATTGATCTTCCAATGCTTCGTCTGATCGAAAAGCCGTACTTCAACCGGGACGATCTGGCTCTGCTTAAGCTCAATCTGCTCACGAAAGTTCTTGATCAGGCTGATGACTACGTCCTGTCCACAGTTGACCGTCATAAGATTGTGAATACCATTTTGGAACTGGTCGATACCTTCCCACAGCTTGAACAGGAACAGGCGACTGTAACCTTCATGCAGACGTATGGATCTGCCCCACAGGCCCTGCTCAAAAAAGCACATCAGGCCATTGCGCATAACCGTCCTGGTCTTGCCGAAGTCCAGCTCAAAAAAGCCAGAGCCCATACACTTTCCAACTCTCAGGAAGAAGAAGTCTGCCGTCTGCTGATCCAGATTTATCAGATCGAAGATCAGCCGGATTTAGCTGTCCGTCAGCTCAAAGAATTGATCTTTGTCTTAGATGCAGCCGACCCTGATGATCTGGTTCTGCTCAAAAAGCTCGAATCGGATGATGAATGGGCCGAAGATCTCAAGAAACTGGAAACAACTGCTTCGCCTGAACTGTTGATTCTGGTTTATGACCGCCTGCATATGGATGACAAACTGTTAAGAGCGTTGGAAAAAGAGCCGCATATTCGCGATCTGATCGACTACGAAGATCGTCTGATTGCGGTGGATCCGGACCGCATGGCCAGACTCTGGCTCAACACGGCTCATTCCATTGCCGATCAGGCCAATGAACGTCATGACTACCATCGTCTGGCAGCCGCCTTACGCAAAGCCGCTGACCATCCATCCACGCATGATGAAGCCTTGCAGTTTGCGGCAGAACTGAAAGAAATGAATCATCGTCGCAAAGCTCTGCTTCAGGAACTCCATCACGCTGGCTTCTGATTCACTTCTGACTCTTTGCCCGGCCTATTCCGCTAAACGCCACTCTACGGTTCTTCTGTACGAGTACAGAAGAACCGTTTTTCTATGCCAAAATGGCTGTCTTGCCCGCTTTCTGATCCGTTTTCTGATCCAGCCACTAACCTGTTCGACTGATTTTCTGGCTCCATAGCTTGGTAGATCGACATAAATCCATCCAATTGTCATCGATTATCGCAAACCGTTCGCACAGTGATCTGAAAGTGGCTAAAAACCGATGTGATCGAGTCATTGTTCTTGATCTTTTCTTTAGAATCAGCGACAATACTCAACGGAAAGAAACCTTGTGGGTTCAAAACAAACCAGAACTGTTTAAAGCATTCTGGTTCGGTCGGGACCTCAAGATTGGAAAATAAATTTTCTAAAGAAATTTGTTGACAAGTTCTTTTCAAAGCTGTATTATAACAAAGCATTCTTAAATGGCGGTTGTGGAGAAGCGGTTAACTCAACGGATTGTGGCTCCGTCATGCGCGCGTTCGAATCGCGTCAGCCGCCCCATTTTATGATTACTCCGTGTCAGGAAACTGGCACGTTTTTTTATACTCTGTTTTCTCTGACAGAACCCTTGATCTGCCGTCCTGGCTTTTCGTCATTTTCATTCTTTGAATCTGGCTCATGCCCGGACGGCTTTTTCATTGTTTCTGTGGCTGCTGGCACGTTCCTCTTTTTTACCTTTCCCCTCCTCGCCTTTTCTTTCCGCCCTCCAAGCATTTTCACGATCCACGTTATCTATCTTTGTCCTCTATACTTTGGTGCCATCCACATCATTGGTTTTCTCGCCCAAAGAAAAAACCTGCAGGATTTCAATTCGAAATCCTGCAGGCCGGAAGATTAGTCGTAAGGTTTATAAATGGCTTCTTTCTTTTCGAAGTCGATGAAAATCTGATAGGCATCACCCTGGTCGTCCTCATCCCAGATTTCGACCAGTTTCGGAGTAACCTCAACCAGAATCTCGGTATCTACATGAGAGTAGGCATTGTAGGATTTCCAGAGATACTGTTTGTACAGTTTTTCGAAACGGTGGCCAGGTTCGCGGGTAACCAGACCTTTGATTTCGGCATCTCCTTCAATCTGCACTCCATTCCAGCACATCGCAACGCGTGGATTTGTATAGAGCTGCTGAGTCTTACGGAAATTTTTATCCGTCTTGAAATAAACTTTGTCATTGTAGAACAAGCAGGAGACGTTACGTACCATTGGGTAGTTATCTACACAGCTTGCCAGCGCCATGATTTTCCATGGACCGAGTTTATTTTCCATTAAGGCGGCTGCCTTTTCAAAGTTCATCTTGCATTCCATTCTTAATTCTTTTCCTCGTTATCTTTCTTAGCTTTCAGTTATTTGTTCATCGGATCGATATGGACCTTATTCAGGGGTGTCAGGTTCAGTATACGCGTTTTTTTGTCAAGTTTCTTTTCCCGCCGGATTTTTCGGGGTGTTTTCGGCGGGGAATGTTGTTCCCATCGCAAAAACCATGCTTTTTCAGGCCTCTGAAACGAATCGTAAACCTCTATCAGGAATAAGAAATTAAGAAAAAGAATCCATCAGACTCTGCAAAAAACACAGTATTTTTAATCCTTGCCAGACCAGAATTCTCAAAAATTTCAGCCCAGGTGGACTCGAATTCAGTTTTAGATCTGTCTGTCTTTAGCCGATTGTGCGCATGGTTGCCAGAATGGCTACGATGATCGTCGCAAGAATTACAGTTCCAACGACAGCCATTGTCTTCTTATTGGAAGGCACGGAAGATTCACGTTTATCCACCAGACCTGATTTATGCAGAGCATTGGAAACTGGCTTGTAGACCAGCAGAATGATGACGCTGTTGATCGCATCTTTCAGGAAGTTGAATAAAGCGATCGCCGGCAGCAGACCATTGACGACTTCCTGGGGCATTCCATAGTAGAACGGGGTAACAAAGTAGTTCCAGATCACCATGACAACGACACCCACAGCAGTACCTGCGCAAAGTCCAACGAAAGCTCCGTTTTTCGAATGCATTTTCTTATAGATATATGCTGCAGTGCAGATATAGGAGCAGCTGGCCAGAACATCCATCATCCAGTCGAGAATGTTTCCACCATGGAACATCAGCTCCAGTAAGGAAGAGATGGCCGATACGACAAACGCGCTCACGGGTCCATACAAAAATCCCGCAATCCCGATGACGACGTCTTTGGGGTCATACGTCAGAAACGGAACTGAAGGCACTAAAGGCACTCGAAACAGCAGGCACAGCACAACAGCCAGTGCACTGAACAGCGCCAGAATGGTCATTTTCTTTGTTGAAATCTTTTTCATTTGTACACCTCCACTCACAAAGAAAACTGCAAAAAAACAACTTCTCGGCATTTTTCTGTGGGGAAAAGCGCACACAAAAAAAGATCTTCTTTCATCCAGACTTTAACTGTTGCTGCCGGAGTTTCACCAGGCTCGGCCCGAAGGTTCGCGGAGTATACCGCCAGTAGGGAATTTCACCCTGCCCTGAAGAGGTTTTATGCATGTCATAGTATAACGCTTCATTTATCGAATCGGTAAAGGAATGTTTTTTATGGTGCTCCTTGGTCAGTTTTTACTGTCTGCGGCTACAATATTCTTGAAACTTCACAGATCTCTGGTTGGATTTTACGATCTTTTCTAATCATTTCAGACCCGTTCAATCCAGCCTACGAAAGGAAAACACAATGGCCAGACAGAAAAAAGCCGCTGATCCCATGCAGGGATTTCGACCCGGCGGCAGTTTTGAATATAACGGAAAACAGGTTGTCTTACTGATGAACAGTAAAACCGGACAGCTTGCCTTTGAAATCGATCATCAGCTTGTTACAGATCCAGCTTTACAAAATGAACTGATGGCCGCATTTCAGGTTCGCAACCAGCTTCCACCAGAAAAGAAGTAGGCAAAAAGAAACAGACCAGGCTGCAATCCTGGTTTTTTCATGGCCAGCTCTTCTCTTTCAGGCCTTTGATCCTTTCGTCCTTCAGTCATTCAGGCCGCCATTCAATCAGTCAAAATTTCCAACCAAGATCTCTATTTAAATATTTCGGTCAACCTTTGCCCTCTTCAGAATGATTCCATTTACTTTTCAATCAACAAACTTTCACTCTTCATTCTGCTTTTAATCTTTCGCATAGACTGACAGAAGTGAAAGGTTGATGTTTTCGTGGTGTCTTGCAGGTATGGCTATACTTGAAGATACCTGTTTGACGAAGAATCTCTTTCTTCCATTTCCTGGAGGTGATTTATTGTGAGTACATATATTTCCGTCATTAAAGACTCGTTCTTTTTCTTTCCGGCGGCCGCCTTTGTCTTTACAATTCCTTATATTCTCTGGAATTACCATAAGTATGGTTCGATCTGGTCTTTGCGGATTGTGGTCGTCTATTCGCTGCTGCTCTATGTCATGACGGTTCTGTTTTTAACTGCCCTGCCGCTGCCAAGTCTTTCCTATGTGGCCAATCTGAAAATGGCCAGAGCGCAGCTTGTTCCGTTCAACTTTATCCATGACATTTTTAAAAACCTGAGCGGATCGCCAGATACGTTGCAGTACTGGATTGCGGCCATCAAGACCAAGGCATTTAAGGAATATGTGTTCAACATTCTGATGTGCATGCCCTTTGGCATGTATCTGCGCTATTACTTCAAACAAAGCCTGCCCAAATGCATCCTCTATACGTTCCTGTTCTCGTTGTTCATCGAGATAAGCCAGCTCACCGGTCTTTGGGGGATCTATCCGCGCAATTACAGACTCTTTGATGTCGATGATCTGATTTCCAATACGCTTGGCGGTTTTTTAGGTGCCCTGATCGTTTCCTGGATCGGACACTGGCTGCCAAGCCGGCACCGTATGGATCGCAACAGCTTTGAACGCGGGCGGACCGTTTCCCTGCTTCGCCGTTCAGTGGCAATGGGCATTGATCTGTATGCCTGCTTTCTGATCAGTCTGTGGCTCGATCGGGCTTTTCCCCAGATCCCCTTTTCGCTGACCAAGCTATATATGCTTGTGTGCATTGGCTGCACCACCCTCTTTGCGACGATCTTTCGCGGTCAGAGCCTTGGTATGTTGATGACCAGCCTGAAAATCGTCAATTCGAAAACACATGGCAAAGCCAGTGTATTTGCGATTTTCTTTCATCTGGCCCTGCAGTATGGCATTGCGATCGGTATTCCTTTGTTTCTGGTCGATGAATCCGGCCATCTGCCCTGGAACCCATTTCTGGTCAGTACCGTTCTCTGTTATTTCTACATGGCCTTCATGATCTGTTCGGTCATCCTTTGCTTTACCAGAAGACAATCCATTCCGGGACTTCTCAGCCGGACCATCGTAGTCTCTGACATTCGAATTCCTGCCAACAGCCAGTAAAGAAATGCTGGCTGTTTTTTCTTTGGACCTTAGTCTGCTTCAAGTTAGAAGTAATGGCGATCTTCTGGGTAGAACCGGATAGAACCTTCTGGAAGTCCGTTGGCAAAATATCGGTCTGTATTAAAATGAAATACAAGATATGCGTCGTCTCCATATCAGAAATGGCGCAGCCCCAATTCAGACGGACACCCTTTTCAGGTGGTCAGTCCGTTTTTAAACCTGAATTCGAACTAGAAAGAGGAAATGAATATGGATGAAAAAGCAATGCTGTATCTGGAGGATGCTGCCGAACAATGCTTTCGGACCGGCCGGGACAGCGAACTGTTCATGGATGTAGAAACCGGTGATTTATGGAAAGTTTCTGATCATCCCAAATACCGCAATCCGGATATGAGTCTGGATGAAGCCCTTGAACTCGAACAGAAACACAAACTGATCCGGCTTCCAAAAGCCCGCGATCTGCATGAGCTGGAAATCATGGATGAATATACCGATTATGTTCCAGAAGCCATCGTCCGGGATCTGGTGACCATTCTCAGACAGCCTGCTCCATTTCAGAATTATCGCAGCCGGCTGGATCGGGCTGGACTGCTGGAAGATTATTACCAGTACCGCAAGGAAAGAGGGGCCGATACGCTGGAAGAATGGTGCATAGATCAGGAAATTCCCTGCCGTCATCAGATTTCCCTGCGTGATCTCTCGAACGAATTTGACGTAAAGCCCCTTTCTGAACGGCAGGCTGGCCAGATTCTCAAACTGATGCAGAGCAATCCGGAATTCTTCCGTTTTGAGCCGCCAAAGCCTTCTTTACGCTCCGTAAAAACCGATATGGTCCGTGTTCCACCGCATATTCTGCTCGATCAGAAATTCTATCTGGGTTACTACCAGGGCGATCAACTGGTCGCCATTCTGGATCTGATTCTGGATTATCCCAAAGAGATGCAGGCCTGGATTGGCTTGTTGATGGTTGCTCAGGATGAACAGAATCAGGGCATTGGCCGCCAGATTGTCAAAGATCTGGAAGCCGCACTGGCCAGAGCCCGCTTTGCTCATATTGAACTGGGTGTCCGCCCAGACAACGAACCAGCCTTAAAATTCTGGTCAGCCAATGGCTATCAGACCAGCAATCAACGCAAAGACCTTCTGATTCTGGCCAAAGATCAGGAACTTCCGGAAGAAGAATACGAACCGGAATTCGATGAAGAACCAGGTTCCTGGACATTCTGATTTCTGATCAATCTTCTGATCAGAATGGTGTTGATCAGCCGCTTCTGCTCGACATCTTCTGATTGGCAAATCATTCTGTACCGTTTCAAAATCATCAGCAGACCAACGGGAATTTTCCCAGGGTCTGCTTTTCTTTTTCCTCCCCTTTCTGGCCCCTCCTTTGCTCCTGTACCTTCTTGTGCCAACATCCTCCACTCCAAATAAAACAGCCCTCTGACTGCTTCTGGACAAACAATCAGAGGGCGTTTTGTAAATCTGCCACGATTTACTAAGGAGAACGGAAGGGAGCGGGTTTAGCATCGTCAGTTTGCAGACTTGAGAGTCTGGATGAAAGGAGGACAGTCTGCAAAGTCAGTAAGAAGGGATTCTTAGAGCTGATTGAAAGGATTCTGACCAGGCTCATGTTCAAAATCACTTCAAAGCAGCTCGTAAAGGTGAATCCAGAAACCGAAGATCGTTTCCTGTGGACTGATCTGTCTATTCTGGAGCAGACGGGTCAATTGTTCGTTCTTTTTAAAGTCAGGTCCAGTTTCTGTTTTCTACGGTTGAGGACGGGTAACCACTTGTCAGACAGAAACCGGATATAACGGGATTAAGTTTATTTATACAAGGCAGCCTCCACGAAAGATTCAGGCGTGGCATCCTGAAGCTTTCCGGAAGCTGTGGGATCATTTGTTTTTGATTGAGTTGAAGATGAGGGAATGTCTTTTTTTTTGATCAGGCCCGATTTCAAAAGACATTCACACAGGGTTCAGATCGCACGCATAGATCGGATGCGATCATCAATCGAAATCCATTGGAATCTATTTTTCGTAATCCAGTGCCTGGGCGCCAGTTGCACCAGTGGAGATGCGGACAACATCTTCGACTGGATAAACGAAGACTTTACCATCACCGATATTGCCGGTGTACAGAGCTTTCTGAGCAGCTTTAACAACCTGTTCAACAGGAACTTTGCATACAACCACTTCAGCCTGCATTTTTGGTAACAGACGAGATTTAACTTCAGCACCTTTGTAGTAGACTGGCTGTCCTTTCTGAACACCCATGCCCATTACATTGGAGACAGTCATACCACCAATACCGATTTTTTCGAGTTCTTTTTTCAGACGTTCGAACTTATCGATGCCAGAAACAATGACAACTTTATGAATACCGCTGCCTTCACCAATTACGGTTGCCGGGACAGCCTGATCCAGAGTAACTTCTGGAGCATTGATTTCAATGACTGGCTGTTCGTCATCGGATAACATTTCAGTTTCCATTGCAAATCCTGCATAAGCAGTTTCAAGACCATGTTCTTCAAGATCCAGGCCGCGGATTTCTTCTTTAGAAGTTACACGCAGACCGATTGTTTTCTTGATGCAGTAGAAGGTAATGAAGATTGTGATGGCAGTCCATGTGCCGATGGCCAGAAGACCAAGTAACTGGATGCCCAGCTGACGGAAGCCGCCGCCATAGAACAGGCCGACTGGAACAGGCATCGTATCTGTTCCGCAGGCAAATAAACCAACACAGATCGTTCCCAGGATGCCGCAGCCAAGATGAACAGGGATCGCACCAACTGGATCATCGATTTTTAATTTGTAGTCAAGCAGCCAGGTTAAAAACGGAACAACCAGACCAGCCAGAATACCGATAATGAAAGCACCTAAAGCATTGACTGCATCGCATCCTGCGGTAATGGCAACCAGACCGCCAAGAGCAGCGTTCAGAGTCATTGCAACATCTGGTTTTCCATAACGTAACCAGGTGTAAATCATCGTTGTGCAGGCAGCCAGCGCTGGAGCGATGGTTGTTGTTGCGAAGATTGTAGAAAGCTGAAGTCCATTGGTAGCAGCGGCACCGTTGAATCCGTACCAGCCAAACCAGAGGATGAAAACACCAAGAGCACCGATTGTGATGTTGTGACCAGGAATACCATTTGGTTTTCCGTCTTTGGAGAATTTACCAATTCTCGGTCCAAGCATCGCAGCGCCGATCAGAGCACAGGTGCCGCCAACAAAGTGAATGACAGCCGATCCAGCAAAATCGTGGAATCCCATTGCGGTTAACCATCCGCCTGGACCCCATACCCAGTGCGCTTCGATTGGATAGATCACCAGGGAGATCATGACTGAGTAAATGCAGTAAGACAGGAATTCCGTTCTTTCAGCCATTGCGCCCGATACAATCGTTGCAGCGGTTGCGCAGAAGACAAGGTTGAACGTAAATAAAGACCAGTTTGTTCCGGCAAAGTTGAACAGTGGGTTCTGACCCCAGCCGATGAATCCATTTCCATCACCACATAACAGCGAGTAGCCGATAAACAGGAAAGCAACTGCACCTAAGCAGAAGTCCATCGTGTTTTTCATGATGATGTTTCCTGCGTTTTTCGCGCGGGTAAATCCAGCTTCGACCATCGCAAAACCGGCTTGCATAAAGAAGACCAGAGATGCACCGATCAGATACCAGATTCCGAAAACCTCAGATAAAACTTCGTTGACCATAAGTCATCCTCTCTTTCTATAAAAAACGAAAAAGGCGCCGAAACTCCCGTCTTTGGAAGTCTCGGCGCCTTTGCCGTCTTTGGATGGTTAGAGATTACGACAGTTGCTCGATCTTCGCAACTGATATTCACATCTTTTGGCCATACTGACCCAAAAAAGCCGCAGAAAGCGGTTTCAAGATGTCTTTTTGGGGATAAAACGCACTTCTAAATCAAGTTTTATGCCTGTCTGAGCAAGAACTTCATCTTCAACGATGCCAACCAGCTCCAGAAATTCCTTACAGGAGGCATTGCCATCATTGATTAAAAAGCCGGCATGCTTGGTGGAAACCATCGCATCCCCTACAGCTCTGCCCTGCAGGCCGCACTGATGAATCAGAGCGGATGCATAGCCCTGACTTGGGCGTTTGAAGGTAGAACCAGCCGAAGCTTTGTCCATTGGCTGTTTGGAATAGCGTTTATCATGCAGTTCCTGAATCTTGGCATGGACTTCTTCACAAGCCTTTGGTTCAAACTGAAGGTCTGCATAGACAACCACACCAAAATGATCCGTAAACCAGGAGTGGCGGTAGCCTAAATCCAGATTGGCGGCATCGACTTCGTGCAGATCACCGTTTTCATCGAGATACCCGACGGATTTGAGAATATCCTTGAATTCTCCATCATAGGCGCCGGCATTCATAATGACTGCCCCGCCGACAGTGCCTGGAATACCACTGGCAAATTCAAAACCGCCAAGGCCATGATCCGCCAGCCAGTTGGCCAGATCGCCGTTTTCCTGTCCGGCATAGACGCGAACGGTTGTTTCGTCAATTGGCTCAATTCCGGCCAGTTTGTTGGAAATATGAATGATGGAGCCATCATAGCCTTCATCTTCAAACAGCATGTTGCTGCCATTGCCAAGAATCACCAGCGGCAGATTATTTTCTTTGTGTTCTTTTAAAATTTCCTGAATCTCAGCGACAGATTCCGGTTCGTAAAAACGAGCCGCTTCCCCGCCGATTTTCAAGGTTGTATAGTCTTTGAGCTGTACACCTGTTTTATAGTTCATCGAACTCCTCCTTAAAGTGGATTTGATCTTCTTTCGAATGATATTTGGCTGGACAGACAGATCGAAAACAACGGCTGCATTGACCCGATACCTGCATACACTGACGGACAGTCTGATTGGCTGACTGGTCAACTGACCGCTCAGGTTCTTGACTGGCCGGGCTCTTACTCTTTCGTTCTGCCTTGATGTCCTGATGGAATTATATCGTGATTCCAGTTGGGAACAATGCATTCCAAGGGCTTTGTCCAAAGTCGATCTGCATGGAAACCAGGCTGCCTGTAGGCTGGTCTGCTTTCCTGTGATCGATTCCAGTTTCCCTGCTTGCTTTTTTCCGTTCCAGCTGTGGCCGTTCCAATCTAGGCGCTGGCGTCCAATCTGGACGTTCCCGCTCCATTCAGGCCGTTGTCAGAGTATTTACAGTTCCGACAGGCAAAGTCCTTTGAGGCTCCTTTGAGGTCCTCTTTTCGCGCAAAAAAGCGCCGTGACGGAATGTACGGCGCTTGTAATGGTTTGCCTGGAATAGCGGCTGATGCATTCGACAGTCCAGAGACTGATCAATCGCCCTTCTATTTAGGCTGGTTGCCAGTTACAGACAGACGGTTGATGGCGCGCTGCATAGCCAGTTCGGCACGCTGCATCTGGGTTGTGGAATCACGTTTTTCAATACGTTCTCTTGCGCGCTTGTAGGCGGCCTGAGCACGTGGAATATCGATTTCAGCTTTGCCTTCGATCGCATCGGTCAGCAAAGTGGCTTTGTTTTCATCGAAATGTAAAACACCGCCGGAAATCGCATACTCTTCCTTGTTTCCACCATCAAGCGTGAGGGTCAGCTTACAGGGTACCAGAGACATGACAATTGGCATGTGGTTTGGCAGCAGAGTAAATTCACCCACGACACTTTTGGCGTGGAGAGCGGATACGGGTTCTTCAAGATAGCGGCCTTCAGGCGTAACAATCTTGAGATCGATCACTTGACGTCTTCCTCAATCTGTTTTGCTTTTTCGACAGCTTCTTCAATGGAACCTACGAACATGAAGGCCTGCTCTGGCAGGTTGTCATATTCACCGGATAACAGTTTCTCAAAGGAATCGATTGTGGTTTCCAGAGGAACATATTCACCCTGAATTCCAGAGAAGACTTCCGCTACGTGGAATGGCTGAGACAGGAAGTTACGGACACGTCTTGCACGGTTAACGATCTTCTTGTCTTCTTCGGACAGTTCGTCCATACCCAGAATGGCGATGATATCCTGCAGTTCGTTGTATTTCTGCAGAATTTCCTGAACACCGCGGGCAACTTTATAGTGACGGTCTCCGATTACCTGTGGATCCAGCATACGGGAAGAAGATTCCAGTGGGTCTACGGCTGGGAAGATACCCAGGGCAGCAATGGAACGATCCAGTACGGTTTTTGCATCCAGGTGGGAGAAGGTTGTTGCTGGAGCAGGGTCAGTCAGGTCATCGGCAGGGACATAAACGGCCTGAATGGATGTAATCGATCCATCTTTGGTCGAAGTAATACGTTCCTGCAGCTGACCCATTTCAGTCGCCAGGGTTGGCTGGTAACCTACGGCTGATGGTACACGACCAAGCAGCGCGGATACTTCAGAACCAGCCTGTGTGAAACGGAAAATGTTATCGATAAAGAGCAGTACGTCCTGATGTTCAACATCACGGAAGTATTCAGCCATAGTCAGTCCGGTCAGACCAACACGCATACGGGCACCTGGAGATTCGTTCATCTGGCCATAAACCAGAACGGTTTTATCCAGTACACCGGACTCTTTCATTTCCCAGTACATGTCGTTACCCTCACGGGTGCGTTCACCAACGCCTACAACGACAGATTTACCACCATGTTCAGAAGCGATGTTATGAATCAGCTCCTGAATCAGTACGGTTTTACCTACACCGGCACCACCGAACAGACCGATCTTACCACCACGGGCATATGGGGTAAGCAGGTCAATAACTTTAATACCCGTTTCGAGGATTGCCGATGTTGTTGACTGTTCGTCAAATTTTGGCGCTTCCCGGTGAATTGGGGCATATTGTTTGGCGTCTACCGGACCGAGTTCATCGATCGGTTCGCCAAGGACGTTAAACATACGGCCAAGCACTTCTTCACCAATTGGAGTCTGAATAGGTGCTCCCGTATCAATTGCTTTCATACCGCGGACCAGTCCATCGGTGGATCCCATCGCAATGCAGCGAACAAGGTCGTTACCGATTCCCTGTGCAACTTCGACAGTCAGGGACTTGTCGTCAGCCAGAGGGATTTTAATTGCGGTTAACAGGTCAGGGAGTTTGCCGCTGGCAAATCGGATGTCGACAACAGGACCGACGATCTGAGTGACTACCCCTGTATTCTGTGTGTCATTTGTGACTGGTGCAGATGCTACTTTGTTTTCCATCACAGATTCGCATCCTTTCTACTTCAGGGCGTTGGCTCCGCCAACGATTTCTGTAATTTCCTGGGTAATCGCAGACTGTCTTACACGGTTGTATTCGAGGTTGAGTTTATCCAGGAGTTCTTCCGCATTATCGGTCGCATTTTCCATCGCCATACGGCGGGAAGCCTGTTCACTGGTCTTGCTTTCCATGTATTTGGAATACAGAACGGATTTGGCAATCATTGGAATCAGCGAAGCGAGCATAACGGATTTTTCCGGTTCGAAAATCGTCTGAGCTCTGACTTTCTTTTCCTCAGTCGCTTTTGGCGGCGTTGGTGGAAGCAGGGTTTCTACTTCCGGTTCGAAAGTCAGGGTATTGACGTAACGAGTGTAGAGCACTTTGATCGAGCCGATCTTATGCTCATTGAAAAGCCGGAGAGCTTCATCGATGCAGGAAGAAAAGACCTGATAGGCGTCATCTTCATTGAGATCGATGAACGTTTCATGAAGCTTAATATTTCTGGACTTCGCCCAGGAAGCGCCATGAGAGCCGATCATGACAACATAGTCGACATCTCGCAGCTGGTTTTCGAGGGTTTTGAAGACATTGGCATTGTAGCCGCCGCAAAGACCCATATCGGACGTAATGACAAACAGGAAGGAAGGTTTGGACTGATCATCTTTGAGCAGTCGGCTGCCCTGATCCGCTCTGGCAAGAACCATGCCGAGAACTTCCTGCAGCCCGTTGGCGTATTCGCGGTTTTTTTCCATGTTCGTGCGTGTTTTGGCAAGTTTCGCGCTGGCGACCATCTGCATGGCATTGGTGATTTTCTTGGTTGAACCGACCGACGCGATTCTTCCTTTAATCGCCTGCTTGCTTGCTGGCATACTACAGTCCTGCCTTTACTTTGTAATCTTCAAGGAAGCTGTCCATCAGTTCCTTGATTCTGGCAGTCAGTTCGTCATCCAGCACTTTCTTTTCAGCGATTTCTTCGAGAATTTCGGGATGCTCGGTTTTGAAGAACATCAGCATCTGGTCTTCGAAATCCTGAACCTTATCAACTGGAATAGTACGCAGATATTTGTATTTGCCCGTAAACAGCGAAAGCACTTCTTCCGGCATGGAAAGCGGAGAATACTGTTTCTGAACCAGTAACTGGGTCAGACGGTTACCATGGTTCAGAACTTCAGCCGTTGCAGCATCCAGGTCAGATCCGAATTTGGAGAAGGCCTCCATTTCGGCAAACTGAGCCAGTTCCAGTTTCAGAGAACCGGAAACCTGCTTCATGGCTTTAACCTGCGCAGCTGATCCTACACGGGATACGGAAAGACCAGAGTCTACGGCAGGACGAAGACCGGCATTGAACATATCGGTCTTTAAGAAGATCTGTCCATCGGTAATGGAAATAACATTGGTTGGAATGTAGGCGGCGATATCACCAGCCTGGGTTTCAATGATAGGCAGGGCTGTTAAAGAACCACCGCCATGATTTTCATTGAGACGGGCTGCTCGTTCAAGCAGTCTGGAATGCAGATAGAAAACGTCACCTGGGTAAGCTTCACGTCCTGGTGGTCTGCGAAGCAGCAGGGCCATTGCACGATAAGCCACAGCGTGCTTGGACAAGTCATCGTACACAATCAGAACGTCCTTGCCGTTTTCCATCCATTCTTCACCGATCGCACAGCCAGCATATGGTGCAATGTACTGTAATGGGGCTGCTTCAGATGCAGTGGAGACAACGACGGTCGTGTAATCCATCGCACCAAACTGTTTGAGTTTTTCAACAATCTGAGCAACGGTGGATGCTTTCTGACCGATCGCTACATAGATACAGTTCACTCCCTGATCCTTCTGGTTGATGATCGTATCGATGGCAATCGCAGTTTTACCTGTCTGTCTGTCACCGATAATCAGCTCACGCTGACCACGACCGATTGGGATCATGGAGTCAATAATTTTCAGACCAGTCTGTAAAGGTACGGATACACTTTTACGGGTCATAACACCCGGAGCTACCCGTTCTACCGGACGCAGGCTGGTTCCTTCAATAGGGCCTTTACCATCAATAGGCTGACCGAGCGCGTTAACAACGCGGCCTAACATACCGTCGCCAACAGGTACTTCGACAACGTGGCCAGTCCGTTTAACAGTATCCCCTTCTTTGATATCCGGATTATCACTCATCAAAACAACGCCGACCTGATCTTCTTCAAGGTTGAGCACCATGCCATACACATCGTGCGGGAACAGAAGAAGTTCGGACATCATAGCGTTTTTCAGTCCATAAACGGTTGCGATACCATCACCAACACTGAGGACGGTTCCGCTTTCGTTCATTTCTACATCTTTATCAACATTCTGGATCTGTGCTTTGATCAGTTTTGAAATCTCTGCGGGATTTAAACTCATTCACATCACCTGTTTTCAGCTTTTGACAAGCTGTTCTTTCATTTTTTCAAGCTGACCGAGATAGGTCGCATCCAGAACGGAATCTTCGGTCTGGATCTTCATACCGGCAATCAGCTTTTCGTCGATGCTGCACTGCAGTCGTACCTGGCCGCCAAGTTTCTTTTCGAGAACAGCGGTCAGTTTTTCTTTCTGTGCTTCATCCAGTGGAGCAGCAGAAATGACTTTTACCGTCTGAATATGACGGCTTTCATCGAGCAGCCTGGCGTAATCATCGGCAATCTCTGCCAGGCAGCCGGCCATCGAATGACGGCAGACAACTTTCAGAAAGTCCTGATACGGTTCTGAAAAATCTCCTTTGAAGATTTCGAGAAGCATCTTCTCTTTATCGACATTGGAAATTGCCGGATGGCGCAGAACCTGGATCAGCTGCTCATTTTCCAGAAGGACTTTTCTAGTTTTCACCAGTTCTTCTAAAAAAGCGTCTTCCGCTCCAGTATCCTGTCCGATGGACAGCAGAGCCTGTGCATAGGGCAGGCTTTTGTCTACCATCTGCCTTCACCTGCCTGATCGATCAGTTTGTCGAGAATATCTTTCTGCTTGTCGGCATCGATTTCCTGTTCAAGAATCTGGCCTGCAGCGGCTAAAGCGACATCGGTAATGGCATTTTTCATTTCTTTTTGTGCTTTCAGTTTGTCGCGTTCAATATCTTCATGCGCTGCGCGCTCAATATTTCTGGCCTGATTCTTCGCAGAATCGATGATCTGGGTTTTCTCGGCATCCGCTTCACGGCGGGCCTGATCAATAATCTGGTTGGCTTTGGCACCTGCTGATGCAAGTTGTGCATCGTATTTGTCTTTCTGGACTTTGGCTTCCTGTTTGAGTTTTTCAGAAGCGTCAATGTTGTCCTGAATGAGTGCCTGCCGTTTCTGGATAAACGCTAACAGCTTATCCCAGAAGAAATGTTTGCAGATGACGACGATGATGAATGTTGAGATGCATACCAGAAGAACATCCTGCCAGGATATTCTTAAGTAGTTATCAATATTGAAATCAATCATCGGATCTCACCACTTTTTCTTAGCCTTTAACAAAGATAAGCAGAATGGCGATGATCAAAGCGTAAATACCAGTGGTCTCGGCAAGCGCGATACCAAGAACCATGATGGACTGGATTTTACCGGAAGCATCCGGGTTGCGGCCAACAGCTTCGGCACCTTTACCAGCGGCAAAACCCTGACCAATACCAGGACCAAGACCAGCGATCATAGCGATACCAGCACCAAGTACTGCCATACCTCTTACGAATTCTTCATTAAACATAATTGTCTGATTTCTCCTTATTTAGAACGCGGACCCCATCACTCACATTTGAGTCCGCCTGCTTCATTACAGGCCAAGACTAAGCCATGGGCTGAAGTTCCAGACAGGATCTGCCACAGAGGCAGGGATGTTGTCTGAGCAGCCCATGTTGTCTTTGGCCTTTTTGAAGGCAAAAACTATTCTTCGTCCGGGACAACTTGTTGTCCAAGGAAGTAAGTACCCAGGGTAAAGAAGATGTAGGTCTGAATAACGCCCGAGAACACATCGAAGTATGCGTGGATAAACGGGGTAAGTGTAAGACCCAGGTAGCCCCAGGGTGCAATCGATTTGATCAGTGTGTAGATCAGTAAAGAAATAATGGATCCAGCCAGGATGTTACCGAAAAGACGCATGGTCAGCGAAATCGGCAGAGCCAGTTCTCCAATGATATTCAGAGGAGTTAACAGCCACATTGGCTCAGTCAGCTCTTTAAGACGATAGCCAAGACCGTGTTTGGTAATGCCGTGTGCCTGGATCATAAAGAAAAACATCAGCGCAAGGGTTGCGTTGAACGATACGTTGGATGTTGGGTTCTGAAAGCCAATCAGTCCAACGAGGTTTGAAAGCAGCATACCGACCATGATCGTGCCAAACATTGGCAGATAATGAACGGTCTGCTCTTTAAGGTTGCCCTTAATGACATAAAGGCAGAGATTGTAGAGCTCCTCGGACCAGTAGACAATGCCTGTCGGGGCTTTGGCCGGGTCCGCATTTTCAATTTTTTTGCCGGCGATATAGGCAACAATGGCCATCACCAGACAAATTACCAGCCAGACGAGAATCGACTGGTGGATCGGAAAATCAAAGGAGCCGATATGGATTACAATCTGAGAAACGTCACTCATTTTCGGTCCTTTCGTTCCTTGAGAGAATACAGCACCAGGCTGGCTTTCTGGGCAATAATCCCTGCAAGCATAGCAAGCACGCTGAATTTCATCAGCCATGCTCCAAGTCCCAGGCACACTGCATAAAACACATATCGCAGATAGTAGCCTGTTCTTCCTTTGCTCTTTCCTTTCTGGACGGAAACAGTCAATCCATTGACCATGGAACAGATCATGACAAGTCCCGCCATCGCAACCGCACTGCCATAGACCACACCAAGGCAGGCCGAGGTGCGTCCCGATACCGGCCATAAAAACCAGAACAGAACCAGCAGGACAGCATCCAGTGCGAGTGTGATGTAAAAAGAGTCTTTGATGATGCGTTTCAGTCCATCACTCATAGTTGTTATTTGGTTTTCTTCCCTTTCTTCTTATTGCGATACAGAAGAACAAAGAAGCTTCCGATGATCGCATACAAAGTCAGGACGATGATCCACACCGGACGCATACCTGTCCAGGAATCCAGAAGATATCCGATCCAGATGCAGACCAGCAGATTGATCAGCAGAAAACCAGAAAACTTAGCAGGAGACATTACTTACTTCGTTCCGAAAATACGGTCTCCGGCATCGCCAAGACCTGGAACGATATAGCCGTTTTCATTGAGTTTTCCATCCAGAGCGGCCAGATAAATGTCAACATCTGGGTGATGTTCCTCAACGTTTTTCACGCCTTCTTCGGCTCCGACCAGGCAGACCAGTTTGATATTCTGTGCGCCTTGTTTTTTAACCATGTCGATGGCTGCTACGGCACTGCCGCCAGTTGCAAGCATTGGGTCTACGACGATTGTGACCGCATCTTTGATGTTCTTCGGATATTTTTCGAAGTACGTATGCGGCTCGAGGGTTTCTTCATCGCGGAACAGACCTACGTGCGCAACTTTTGCTGTCGGGATCAGTGTCATGATTCCGGATGTCATTCCAAGTCCGGCACGCAGAATTGGAACAACAACAACATCTTTGGCCAGCTTATAACCCGACATTTTGCTCAATGGCGTTTCAATTTCGTGGTCAACAAGCGGCAAGTCTCGTGTTACTTCATAGACCATCAGGGAACCAATCTCATCCAGGTTATCTCTGAAGTCTTTGGTACTGGTGTTCTTATCCCGCATGATTGTCAGCTTATGCTTAATCAGGGGATGATCAAAAACCGTTAACAAAGTGAATCACCTTCCTTTATCCTTCCCATTATAGCAAAACCAAGGCTTTCCACGAGAGGGAGGCTACTGGTCATTCCAGCTATTTTGGTAGATATGCATCTGAAGGTTTTTTCGAAAGTCTGAACGCGAAACGCAAACGCCAGCCAGCTGATCTTCGCGTACGGACCATCGATGAATATAATCCTTCAAAGTCAGCTGGCGCAACCGAACCGCAATGTGAAATCTTCGTGCTTCCCTGCCAGTCAGGGCTTAGAAAAGCCAGGATCAGACCCTTTTCTACCCCTTTTGGCCGTTGGTTTCATGCGCTGTACCCTTCCGCATTCTGTAAACACTTTCATCTTTCTTTTCATATCTCTTAGTTATGGCCTCTAATTTTCCTTGTGAATCAATTCACCTATTGTCTACCACCATATTCCAATATTGTGGTAGATTTATTCGCCCATCTATTCGTTTTCCTTTCTGATCAGGTAATGATTTTCCTGATGTATATTTTTATTTTTCCTTTATCTTTCCTGATTTTTCGTTGATTTTATCAACTATCTGTCCAACCAAAGAGGATGGAGCATTTGCTTTTCCATTTTGTGGAACAGTGCTGACACAATTCAATGACTTTCCAGCTTTTTTGACGGATGAGTGCTGTCAATTCTGATGATCATCCGAAAAGGATTTTTCAAAAACCAATGCTATTCTGAACAAAGAAAGAGGAATCCATCCGCCGATTCTTTCGGAACATCCGTATATTTTCGAAAGTTCTCTTTGAGGGAAACTGGAGAATTCTAAACATTTTAATCCCGTTTCTCTTCCCTTTCTGTTCAGTTCTGTGCTGATTTTCTTTTCCCGGAGCTGAAATTTCCATCCATTCTGGATGAAAATCGCCAGAATTTATCCCTTTTCAATCGGCCGGACTCCTGGAAAGGATCCTTTTATGGCTCAAGAACAATACATCTATCAAAACACACCCGATAATGCCAACCGCTTTGTCATCGGCACCGTTGGAAACAATCCATTGATCGTCATGAGTATCAACCCATCCGTGGGCTCTCCAACCCAGACTTCTTCTACCCTGGGCAGTGTCCGTCATATCGCTGCTGACTATGGCTATGACAGCTGGATTATCCTTTGCCTGTATCCACAGCGCGCGACCCATCTGGATGAACTGACAGAATTTGCCAATCAGGATCTGATCAATGAAAACAACAAAGTCATTGATGAAGTTCTCTCCAAATTCCCGAACCACAAAATCTGGGCTGCCTGGGGCACGCATTACTTTGACCGCCCCTTCTTTGCTCCATGTCTGGCCGACATCTTAAAGATTGCCGACAAATATGGAGACACCTGGATGCACTATGGACCACTCGATGAAGATGGTGCTCCCCGCTATTGCCTGTATCTCGAACCTGGTGAAGGCTGGTTCCCATTTGACTGCCAGGCCTTTGTCAACCGCACCAATTTCTAGACTCTGATTCTTCTTCCTACCGAATTCCATGGCCCAGCAAGTCATGGATTCACAATGAGCAGAATTCATAAAGACGAACAAAAGCCAGAGAGGCGACGCTTCTCTGGCTTTTGGTATTTTCAGGGTTCATAAATGCATAAATGGGGAGGTAGGGATTCATGAATGGCTGGATTTTATCTTTATTCTTTTAGACGTTCTCCAGCTTTAGACGTTCTCCAGCTTTCTGAAGTTCATAAAGGACTGGATTTTTCTGATCTTCCGCCGTCCTTCTACCTTCCCA
>Mummy_p2__coassemble_1252_pt1 | contig 23780 bp, 18 predicted proteins | sample Mummy_p2__metabat2_low_PE_028 | metagenome-assembled genome bin Mummy_p2 | reverse complement strand
TAAATAACCCTTATTTTTCCCAAGAAATACGCTATTTTTGGGTTTTGTCCGTCTGCACATTTCGGCTGAAGAAAAAAGATCGGTATACTCGAACCAAAGCGAAAACCTGGGATGCATAGCCCTGGTCTGCTTTGACAATCAATCGATATCCTGTCGGCTGTCGATTTCTTAGAAAGGAAGAGATTTTACTTCTATGCAACGAGAAAAACTCGGCTCCCGGCTGGGATTCATTCTGCTTTCGGCGGGATGTGCCATCGGAATTGGCAACGTGTGGAAATTCCCTTACGTCGCCGGCCAGAATGGTGGAGCCATCTTTATTCTGATTTACCTGTTCTTTCTGGTCATTCTGGGCCTGCCGGTTATGACCATGGAATTTGCAATCGGACGGGCGGCCCAAAAAAGCCCGGCTTCGATCTATAAAACCCTTGAACCGCCGTATTCGCGCTGGCACTGGCATACGCCTTTTGCGATTGCGGGCAACTATCTGCTGATGATGTTCTATACGACCGTCGCCGGCTGGATGCTGAAATACTTTATCGATACCTTACTGGGTTCTTTTGAAGGACTCAATCCAGATGGCGTAGCCGCTTATTTTGCGGGTACCCTGGCGGATCCGATTGGTGAAGTCGGCTATATGGCCATTGTCGTCGTAGCGGGCTTTGCGATCTGCGCTATCGGCTTGCAGAATGGTCTGGAGCGCATTACCAAAGTGATGATGAGTGCGCTGCTGATTTTGATGGTTGCTTTAGCCGGCAACTCTTTATTTCTGGAAGGCGCTGGTGAAGGCCTGAAGTATTTCCTGCTTCCGGACTGGAATCGATTCCTTGAAATCGGACCACTCAATGTGATTGTCGCGGCGATGAATCAGGCATTCTTTACCCTCTCACTTGGAATTGGTGCCATGGCGATTTTCGGTTCCTATATTGATAAGGACCGTTCTTTACTGGGAGAATCGCTCAACATTTCCCTGCTCGATACGCTGGTCGCCATCTGTGCGGGGCTGATCATCATTCCGGCCTGCTTTGCCTTCAAAGTTGACGTTACTTCCGGACCAAGCCTGATCTTCATCACGCTGCCAAACGTCTTTAACCAGATGCCGTTGGGTCGTCTTTGGGGATCGTTGTTCTTTCTGTTTATGACCTTTGCGGCCTTTTCGACCGTTCTGGCAGTCTTTGAAAACATCCTGGCTTCCTGCATGGATGCTTTTGGATGGAGCCGCAAGAAAGCCTGCCTGATCAATGCGATTGCGATTTTCGTGCTCTCCCTGCCATGTGCGCTTGGATTCAACCTTCTGGCATCCATTCAGCCGTTAGGAGCTGGCAGTACGATTCTGGATGGGGAAGATTTCCTGGTTTCCAATATTCTTCTGCCGGGCGGTTCTTTGATCTTTGTTCTGTTCTGTACGTCAAAACTTGGCTGGGGCTGGAACAACTTCAAGAAAGAAGCCAATATGGGCAAAGGCTTAAAAGTTCCAGAATGGATGCATCCCTATTGTAAATACGTCTTACCGGTCATTATTCTCGTCATTCTGATCATTGGTCTGCTGCCAAAGGCCTGAGGCAGCTCTGGTCTACAGTCTCAGCGTCGATCCTGCTGAATGAACTGCGGATGATCACAAATAAAACCGATGAATCGTTGAAAAATGATCAGTGAATCATTGAATTGAAAAGCTGGAGGAGATTTCGATCTCCTCCTTTTTTCTGTTCGCTTTTTCTGTCAGCACAGGGGTGGCTGGGCAGTCTTTCTTGGAGAAATATCAGGGAAAATGTCAGTTTCGGGTTGAGAATGGATGGAAGTCCTGGTCTGAATCATTTCTTTTCTGAAAAAGGACTATAATCTTTTCATTCTGTTGATCCCAACAGAATCCCACAAAAATACACGAAAATAAAGGAGTTACAATTTATGACTATTGCTGCCAGACGCGTGCTTGAAATCAATGCACCCTCTTTTTCAGATCTTGCGGCTTCCAAAACTGCCTATACCAAACGGACCGGTCAGAGTGTCATTGACTTTTCCATCGGTTCTTCCAATATTCCTCCTTGCCAGGAAGTAAAAGACGCCATTGCCAATGCGGCCTTAGAAGATGCCAACTACCAATACACCCTTCAGCCTTCTACAACCATGGTTCAGGCCATTCAGGAATGGTATTCAAAACGATATGGGGTTGAACTGGCCGAAAATGAGATTTTCCCGCTGAAAGGATCTCAGGAGGCTCTCAGCCATCTACCCATGACCATTCTTGATCCAGGAGATCTGATGCTCATTCCTGATCCCTGCTATCCGATTTATCGCACCGCCCCGCTTTTAGCCGGCGCTAAAACCTATTTCATGCCGATGCGTAAGGAAAATGACTTCCTGATTGATTTTGATGAAATCCCTGAAGAAGTAGCCAAGGAAGCCAAACTGATGCTGGTTTCCTATCCATCCAATCCAACAGGAGCCGTGGCGGATGATGCCTTCTATGAAAAGCTGATCGACTTTGCGACGAAAAATGATATTTTAGTCATCCATGACAATGCCTACAGTGAACTGATTTTCAATGGCCAGCCCGGCCGCAGTTTCCTGTCTTATCCCGGCGCTAAAGAGATTGGTGTGGAGCTCAATTCCTTCTCCAAATCGTATTCCATGGGCGGAGCACGAATGGCCGTTCTGGTCGGTCATCCTGAAATTGTCGCCGCCTATTCCAAACTGATGAATACCATTGATTTCCAGAGTTTTGGACCGGTTCATGCCGGCGCCATTGCGGCTCTGACCAAATCAGGAGACTTTGTCAAACAGGTGCGTGAAGAGTATAAACGCCGTGCCGAATTTCTGGTCGGCAATTTTGCCAAAGCCGGCTGGAAAATCGATCCGGTTAAAGCCACGATGTTTGTCTGGGCCCCAATTCCGGATGGCTATGCCGATTCTTCTGAATTCATGAAAGTTCTCTTAGAGCAGACGGGTGTTCTGACCAACCCTGGAACCAGCTTTGGAAAAGAGGGCGAACGCTTTGTCCGTCTGGCGCTGGTGCGCAATGATGACGAAGTTCTCGAAGCTGCCCGCCGCATTCAGGAATCCGGACTGTTTGCCTGATTCGCCTGATCTGCCTTTTCATCTCAGATCCAGCTCAGCTGTAGATATCAAAAACGCTTCTGGCCTTTGATGCTTATGCATCGACCAGAAGCGTTTTTTGTTAAATATCGTAGCAGTGAATCAGATCTTCAAGGGTCAGTTTCTTTTTCTCTTCCCCCTTAAAGTCATGGGTAATTTTTCCGTCCTGGAAAATCAGCAGCCGGTCGCCGTTTTCAAGGGCGTCTTTGAGGTTATGGGTAATCATCAACGCCGTGATCTTGTTTTTGGCAATCAGACGGTTGGTGACTTCCAGAATCTTCTTGGCACTGACAGGATCAAGAGCGGCAGTATGCTCATCGAGCATCAGCAGTTTTGGCGGGTGAGCCACGGCCATCATTAAGGCCACAGCCTGGCGCTGACCACCAGATAACAGACCAATTGGTGTTTTGAGCCGGTCTTCCAGACCCATATCGAGTTCCGAAAGAATTTCCTTGAACTGTTTTTCTTCTTTCTTGCGAACCGCAATCGCAAATGGAGAACGGCCAGAAGAAATGGCCAGACCCATGTTTTCTTCAACGGTCATATGAGGGGCTGTTCCCTGAGAAGGATCCTGGAACAGGCGGCCGATCGTACGGCTGCGCACGTGTTCAGGCTGGTCAGTGATATCCACGCCATCCAGAATGACCGATCCGGTTTTGACTTTTGCTGAACCGGTGATGGTATTGAAGAACGTTGATTTACCGGCACCGTTCGATCCTAAGATCGTCACGAATTCACCGGGATTGATTTTGATGGAGACATTGTCCAGCGCCTTTTTTTCAAGGGTTGTTCCCTCATTGAAAATGACGGTGACATCTTTAAGTTCAAGCATTTTTCTTCCGTCCTTTCATACGGCGCTGATTGGCCATGATCTTTTGAATATAAGGAATAGAAATGGTGATCGCAACCAGAACCGAGGAAACCAGGTTCATGTCGGCTGCCGCAAAACCAAGCCGTAAAGCCAGGGTGTACAGGATTCGGTACAGAACCGCACCAACAGCTGCGGCAATCAGACCCATACCGATGTTGCGCGGACGCAGGATGGCTTCACCAATGATGATGCCGGCAAGACCTAACACCAGCATACCGGTACCACCGGAAATATCCGCAAAGTTCTGGTACTGAGCAAGCAGTGCACCGGAAAGTCCGACCAGCGCGTTGGAAAGACCCAGACCTAAAAACTTCATGTTGTCGACGTTGATCGAAGAGGATTTCACCATCATTTCGTTATCACCACTTGCCCGAAGCATCAGCCCCAGATTGGTTTTAAAGAACCAGTAGAGCACAGCGATGATGACGATGACGATCGCAAGCAATACCCATAAGCGGGTATTGGGATTTGAAAGAATTGTTGGAGCTGGTTTGCCGCCGATAAACAGGTTGATTGTCGGGGTGTTGTTCATGATACGCAGGTTGATGGAATAAAGACCTGTCATCGTCAGAATTCCGGCAAGCAGCGGCTGAATTTTCATTTTCGTCTGTAAAAAGGCCGTTACACATCCACATAAACCGCCTAAAAGCATGGCACAAAGCAGACCTAAATTGGGCATGCCCTTTAAGGTCATCATGGCGCAGATGGCAGCGCCAGTTACAAACGAGCCATCGACCGTCAAATCCGGGCTGTCCATGATATTGACGGTGATGTATTCACCAAGGGAAAGAACCGCAAAGACAAGTCCTAACTGAATGGCGTTGAGAAGTATTGTTCCGTTCATAAATTCCTTTCTGTTTATATCTGTCTGTTTTTTCGATCTGGAAGAGACTGGCAGACCAGGATTTTTTGGCTTTCAGTTCTTCCTGCATTTATCCTATCGACCAAGACTGAAATCCTGCCTGCCAAAGTCTGACTTTTGGCAAGGATTTCCAGTTTTTGATCGGTGAATCATCATTTGGAACGCATTGAATTCATTTGTATGGCTTCAATGATTTTCAGTGGATTTCAATGACCTCAGATTCTTGGCTTTCCAAAAAAAGAACGGCGGCCTTATTCGGGCACACCGTCTTCATGTTGTCCGGAATCAGAAATCAATCCGAGAGTTTGTTGCGGCCTGTTTTTCAATGTGTTGGTTCTGTTCTGGATTGGAAAGCAGGCTGTCTGAGAAAAGTTGTCGTCTTTTTGAGAAGATCAAGGATCTGAGAAGATTTTCTTATCCTTCAAAGTGATCCTTATTCTTCAGCAGCGATCCTTATTCAGTAGCGGTAACTTTGACAAGGTTTTCGGAGTTTTCAATCTCAGCTGGAACTTCCACTTTGGTCTTGCCGTTTTCTTCAAGCGCTTTGAGAACATCTTCGTTGATGTAAACGTTCAGATCTTCTTTGAAGACTTTAACTGGCATGGTAGCTGGATCTGCACCATTGAGAATATCGATGGTCATCTTGGCACTTTCACGACCGAGATCTTCGTAGTTGATGCCGACGGTCGCAAATCCACCTGTTTCAACCATGGAGTCAGCGCCTACATAGTATGGAACACCTGCATCTTTGGCAACCTGAGCTAAGGAAACCATACCGGTTGCAACGGTGTTGTCATTAGGAGAGAACATTGCATCGACGCTGTTGGCCAGTTCAACGGCTGCCTGCTGCATCGTAGTGTTGTCCGTTCCGTTTTTTTCTGTAACCGTCAGGCCTTTGGATTCTGCATATTCTTTAAAGCGGCTGGTTGTGGCTACGGAGTTGGCTTCACCTGGGTTGTAGAGCATGCCGACAGTTTTGATATCTGGTGTCAGCTGAAGCATTAAGTCAACGATCTGTTCTACCTGAATTTCATCACTGGTTCCGGTGATGTTTCCACCAGGTGCATCCAGGCTTTCAACCAGGCCGGCGGCTACTGGATCCGAAACAGCGGAGAAGATCACTGGGGCTTTGTCGGCATAGTTCTGAGCAGACATGGCAGTTGGTGTGGCGATGGCTACGATTGCATCGACACCATCATTGGCATAACCGGTCATGATGGAATCCAGATTGGATGTCTTGCCGGCAGCATTCTGGTAATCAATTTTCAGATTTTCGCCTTCGATATAGCCTTCCTGGCTGAATTCATCAAGCATGGCATCACGAATGGTATTTAAGGAAGGATGATCGACTAACTGAGCCAGACCGATGGAATAGACTTCAGTGGTGGCTGCACTGGTTGAAGAAGCAGTGCTGGATGCTGCCGATGAAGTAGAAGTAGAAGCTGAAGAAGAAGCTGAAGAAGAAGCTGAAGAAGAAGAAGAGCACCCTGCAAATAAAGCAGCAGCGGCCATCAGCGCGAGAGATTTGCGAAAGTAATTCATAGTTTTCATAACGTTTCCTCCTGTTTTTCTGATAGTCCATTCAGAGCAAGGCTAAAAAAAACGTCCTGTTCCATGATCAAAACACGGAACAGGACAGATTAATTTCTGCGGTACCACCTGTATTGGCTTGCGCCCACTCATCGAATGCTATCACATTCTTCTTTCTGTAACGGGAAAGGCCCGGCTTCGCTACTGGTCAATGCGTTCACGTCGCCCTTGGAAGTCCATTTGCAGAACGGTAATCATCCGGCTTACACCCTCCCGGACTCGCTGTCATCCCTTTTTCTGTTTGATCTCTTCCGCATCGGTTTTCAATACAAGTTGTTGATGGTTGAAATATAGTCGATTGTTTTCCAAGTGTAAAGGCAAAGGTACTGACTTGGCCAAAATTGTGTAAAAACATCCGTTTTTTTCAGAAAACCCCCATATCACAAGTTTCATGAAGTGGATTTGTCCATTTTCAGGTGGTTCAACGATCAATACGTGTCCACATCCCCAAAGTTGGCTACGTACCAGTGATACCAGAGCTCATATCGACTGCCGTTGGGTTCGTCGGCCATGCGTTCCTTAACCGTAATCCGTCCATCGATCATTCTGGGAATGTCCACTGTAAACGTCACTTCATCCGGATCTAATGCCAATTCCTGATAGATCGAATTGACGGGTGTGTAGGTAGCAACCAGGCTCCAGTCACTTGGATCATATTGTCTGATTCCATAAACGTAGTTGGACTTGGAAGTTTTTGTTTTTGAACTTCTGGATTTTGAAGTTTTTGCTTTTGTCTGCTTTTTTGCGGAAGGATCAGGCGGTGTCAGTTTTTTCAGAAGTGATTTGGCCGATGGAAAATCCAGTTTGTCGGCTTCTTCAAGCGGAAAAAGCTCAGCTGCCTCTGTCCAGTCAATCGCCCGCTGCTGCAGGCCGGCAATACAGTCTATTCTGGCCTGCTTTGTGACAGGAAGGTCATACGTTTTTAAAGACGAGCCTGAGGCTGGTTCAATTCCCTGATAGATCAGAATCGTCTCTTGGGGAACGTGACGGATGTCCAGAATACTTTTTGGATTTTTCTGAATTTCATCAAACAGATCCAGCATCCGCCAGACCTTGATCACGGGAGGGATTCTATCGAACGCGTAACTTTCACGAACCGGCAGAAACTCTCTGACAATCGACATCGCTTCTTCTTCAGAAAACTCTTTCGCCTCTAAAATACGGTTGATATTCTGATCAAGCCATCCCTTTTCCCTGGAATTGAAGTCTGGAAATCGAACTTCAGACTGTAAAGTAATATCCATACTCGGAGAATATCTCCAGTACCAATGCCTGCGGGCATCTGGATCCGCTCTTCTCATCGATGCGAATACGTCGTCAGACATACAGATTATTGTCTGACGATGTCCAGACTCATCCGTTGTAGCTCTGGCCAGTTTATCAAACAAATTGGAACCGACCTTGATGGCCGTCTTTGGAATCTCCATCTGCTTTTCTAAATATTCAAGAAGCGGGTCATAGACTGGCCGGCCATAGACCGTTGGTTTCATTTTTGCTTTTTTCATTGTTGATCACCTGGATTCTCTTCTTCAAAAGAATCCAGAGGCTTCCCTCCTTTCCCTTCCAAAACCAATTATCCACGCCATTGAATGGCCCGCATCAGTTCTTCAGGGGTCAGTTCAGTCAGTTTTTCAGCATCCAGATCATTGATGACCTGATCCGCCAGATCCTGCTTTTGGGCAAGCATAGAGCTGATGACTTCTTCGATTGTATTGGTCGAAACGAATTTGTAGACCGTAACATCGTTTTTCTGCCCAATTCGAAAAGCCCGGTCACTGGCCTGGTTTTCAACGGCCGGATTCCACCAGCGGTCAAAATGGATGACATTCTGGGCGGCGGTCAGATTCAGACCGACGCCCGCTGTTTTTAAGGAAAGAACCAGGAATGGGAGTTTTCCATTCTGGAAATCTTCAACGATCTTCATACGGGCTTTGGTCGGCGTGCTGCCATCAATGGATGCACCTTCCTGTTTGAATTCTTTATTAAGCAGTGTAACCAGTGCTGGAATAATCTGCGCAAACTGGGTAAAGACAATGACCTTCTGATCGCTTTCGGCAATGGTCTGAGCAATATCGCGAAGCGCCGCAAATTTACCGGAACGCGAAACCGAATAGTCACCCGTTTTCTGATATTGTGCCGGATGGTTACAGATCTGCTTAAGCTTGGTAATTGCAGTCAGAATCTGGAATTTAGCCTGGAAAGCAGGTACTTCCCGCAGCGTCTTTTCAAGGGTTTCCACTTCTTTTCGATACAACACAATCTGTTCCTTGCTTAAATCCACATGAACTTCAATCTCGTTTTTCTCTGGCAGATCGGAAATGATGGTTTTATCTGTTTTCATGCGCCGCATGACAAACGGCGCAATGATCTGCTTAAGCTGTGTCAGACCCTCTTCATTGTTTTTAAAGTAAGAAAACTCATCCCGGGTTCCAAGCAGACCTGGATTGATGAAGTCAAAAATCGACCACAGTTCACCAAGGTTGTTTTCAATCGGAGTTCCGGTTAAAGCGACTTTAAAGTCTGCATTCAGCTGTTTGACTTTTTTGGTCTGCTGGGTCTGCGGGTTTTTAATAGCCTGGGCTTCATCCAGAATGACGCAGTCCCAATGGACCGTCGTGACATAGTCCGACCGCATACATCTCTGATAGGTCACCAGCGTAATGAGCGAATTGACCTGTCCTGCTGATGGATCATTTTTGCCATCCAGAATGGTATAGCTCATCCATGGGGCGAATTTGTGGATTTCCGCCACCCAGTTGCCGACCAGCGTAGCCGGAACGACAATCAGGATCTTTTTCTTATTGCGGTTGCGCATATTTTCGATCTGCGAAAGGATTTCAACCGTTTTGCCAAGACCCATATCATCGGCCAATATAACGCCTAACTGATGCTGCTCCATCCGGTCCAGCCAGGAATAGGCCTGTTTCTGGTAAGGACGCAGTACCGGATCAAAACCGGGTGGCAGAAGGTTGGGTTGAATAGGATGGTTCAGGCCGCATCTTTGCATAATCCAGTCCTCGTAGCTGATTTCCAGCTCCGGAACATCCTCTTCTTCATCTGCTCCTTCTTTTTGCATCGCAAACAGGGTGCTTAAAGACTGACCTGATTCGCGAAGCTTCTGAAATCGTTCAAGCAGTGTAGATAGCTGCGCATGACTGGCATCGACCCATCGATTGTTGATTTTCTGGTAGCCTTCAGCGCGCTCAAGGAGTTCTTTGGCTTCTTCTTCTGTGATGGGCTGGCCATGATACATCATTTCCGGAACATAGGAAAGCAGAGTCTCGGAATTGATCAGCCCCATGCTATCCTCATCAGAAGACCAGATAAACTGGAGCTTAGAAGACTTATTGTTCATCCATTCCGGAAGCATGCAGATCACGCCAAGTTCTTCCAGTTTTGGAATATCCCGCATAAACTGAAGCGCTTCATCATCCGTTAACCGTACTGGCTGCAAAATCAGTCTGGTCTGGATCATGCGCTTGATAAACTCACTTTCCTCACCCGCACGGTCGAGCCTTCTTTCCAAAGGACTCGTGCCGTAATACCGATTCTTCTGCTTTTTCAATGCCTGAGCAATGGAAAGCCATTGAATTCCATTTTTTCTCTTCACCGGAACCATGGCCAGAAACGCAAACGGATATTCTGGATTATCAGGGACATCGCTCAGGAAAAAGTGAAGCTGATCGACGATCGTTGAAAACTTCTTTTCACGCATCAATTTCAGCAGACTGCCACTGGAGCGATTGGCATACTTCATCAGATCCGCGTAAAACTCCCCGAAGAGAGTCTGCAGATTGTATGGATAGAGAAATAACGAATGGACGCCATCATCCAGCTTTTCACCGATCTCCATCGCTTTGTCATGGCTCAGTGGCCATACGCGTGAATAAGATGAAGAATATTCGTCATCTGTTCCCACACAGTCTGGACTATGATTGATCACCGTCGCAAACTCAAGGGCCAGACTTTTAAGCAGTTTCATCTGTGGAGACGTAATTGCCCCGTCAAATAACAGAAGGCGGCTTAAAAAGGCTCCATCTGAGCGATTGAATGCCTTGATCAATTGTTTTTCTTTGGTCCTTTTCGAGGCCCGTTTCTCATTCAACAGTTCAAGATCCAGCCCGTCAATATTTACATCCAGTATCATTGCACTCTCCCCTTTTTCTCAATCCCTTTTTCCGGTTGTTTAAAGTTGTTACGATTTCCATTCCTTTACTTCAGTCTTTTATGTTCACATAGATTGACTTTGATCACAACCTTTTCACCAGCAGTTCAGAGATTAGACGCTTTGAACTTTACTTTTGCCCCACTTTAAGCTGATTTTACAAATCTGTCATCAGAAAAGACCCAGCCTTACTCAAGAACTGAAGCCGCAGGCAAAATCAGAATTGAAGAATTGCATTCTCAAAACAAAAACACTGTGCGGCTGATTTTCAAATCCGTATTCTCAAAACGGATGCAGCAAGAGCCATTTCCTTCCATTCAGCCGATTGGATCCTGCTTTTGAGCAGCCTGGCTTTCTGATCTTTGAAACCCTTGTGGTCATTCTTCAGAATCGTCTGCATTTAAGTCGTGAAGACCTGCTTGGGCGTCATGCCAATCTTGAATGAATCAGAAGTTTGCCAGTTATTATTCGATGCCAATACTCGGACCTAATATCTGCCCGGATACCCGTCCAGATCAAGATCAAAAACGTCAAGAAACTGAAAAGATCAGGCTTGGATCTTACGCAAATGTAGTTTTTAACACTGGTAGCCTTGATGAATCAAGGGAATTGCGCCATTCACATTGTCGATCAGGTAACTTTATCTAATTCAAATTGGATATACCTATGACGTTTTGGATTGTTATGAGCGGTTGCAATCACTAACGTTAATAATAGTGATTGACATTGAACACACTATTTGCGTAAGAGTCTCAGGCTTCAATCGGCCTGATCTTCTTTTTCGTTTTGTTTTTTCCAGTCTTCGAGCGTCATCCGGTTGATGATCTCATCGCAATATTCGTTGAGCAAGGGGACGGGCTCCTTGTCGACGCTGTGATCATAGATAAAGCCGATTTTCTGCTGGGCACGGGCAGATTTTGCATTTTGAGTGTAGTGACGACACCAGACTCTTTTCATGCCCAGATCTTCAAAACCATGCCCAAGCAGGGCTTTGCTGGCCTCTTCGATATAACCGTTGCCCCAGTATGGTTTGCCAATCCAGAAACCAATTTCACATTCACCTTCGGGATAGACATGGTCATTGCGGCTGCTCATTAAGGAAATTGCACCGATCGGCTGGTCATTTTCTTTCAGGCAGACCGCATAGTTTTCCGGCCCGGAAAAGACCGTCCGGATAATCATCAGGCTTTCTTCTTCATTATGATGGGCTGACCAGCCGGCAGCCGGACCCACTTCTGGATCTTTGGCCAGTTCATAAAGAACCGGGGCGTCCTCTTCTTTCCAGGGACGCAGAATTAATCTTGAGGTCGTAATCATTATCGTTTTTCCTCCATAAAGAATTCGAATCATCAAAGAATAAAGAAAACAGGGGACCTTGCAAAAATCCCCTGTAAATCATCTGATCGCCTTGGATCAACAATGGATGGCCAAATTCTGAAAATCCGTTTATTCAGGCAGATGCGGCAGATTGCGGATATCATCATCCTGCGAAATGCCTTCTTTGTAGGCTTTGGCCGATTCAATTTTCTGAATGCGGCGTTCGCCTTCGTCAGCCATTTCTTTGAAGGCCTCAAGCTGGTTTTTGAGCTGCGGCAAAGCTTTCTGCTTGTAGCTGTCGACGGCATCGAGAGCCTCAAAGGTATTTTTGAAGGCTTCACGCAGTGTTTCGACACTGACATTGGCTTCCATCGCCTGCTGCTGAATCGTTGCTCCCTGCTGTTTGAGCATGACGGAAGTGGAGCGGATCAGGTTGTTTGTTGTATCGTTGATCATCTTCACTTTGTCGAGCACGATCTTCTGGTTGTATAAAGCCGAAGCAACGGTTACTGCGGTGCGTAAAGCGGATACCGTTACGTGTTGGGCACGTTCTACAGCGCGGATGAGCTCTTTGTTATTGCGGCGGACAATTTCCATCGCAAAATAGCCCTGCTGGTTTACGGCCTGCATCTGCTGGAGATCCATCACCTTTTGGCGCAGCGGGAACAGAATTTCATCCTGAATGTATTTGATTTTTTCAGGGTCTTCGTTGTTGATCTGAGCTTCTTCGAGAGCTTTGGAGACGGCTTCATCCATCTGGGTTCCCAGTTCGACCTGTTTGCCCAGTTTTACCGTCAGATCGCGCAGTGAAGCCTGTTCGATTTCAAGGGTTGTATTGTCATTGATTAAAGCGCGTTTACCGGCTTCAAGAGATTCCATGATTTCTTCAATCTGAGAATCTGCTTTTTCGTATTTCTGGAAGTAGTTTTTGACTGGATTGAACATCTTGCCAAACAGACCGTTGTTATTGAAGTTTACGGCGCTTGGATCGAGTTCTTTCATTTCACGATTCAGTTTTGCCAGCGAGTCGACAACCTGTCCGCCTTCGGATCCCGTTTTGGACAGATCACTGAGGGTCTTTTCCAGCATTTTATTTTTCTCACTGGATTTAACGACAATATCTTTACCAAAGCTGTCAATCGTGTTGGCAATATTCCGTCTTTCTTCAAGAGAATCGAGATTGATTCCCATTACTTCTTTTGCGTTTTCTGCCGCCATATTGGACAGGGCAGTTTTCTGCTGGGGCGTCGGATTTAAAGGTTCGGTGACCTTTTCCTTATCGAGCGCATCCACATCCATACTGAAAGCCATATGTTCTCCTTCTGCCTGATCGGCTGTTTATTGGTTCCGCTCCCTGGAAATGGAGCGGTTGGTTTACATGCATAATGCCTGATCTAGTTATATCAAAGAGTAAGTGTCATGATCAGAACAATAATCTTCCTTAAATGAAATTTGAGAATTTATTCAGAATTGGTCCGTCGAAACAAAACACTTTGTAAGTAAAGCCTGAGTGGACTGAATCGGGATCAGAACTGTGTCGGGACTGATTCTGAACTCGGCAAGGTCTGAAAAGATTAACGCTGCTGACGATACAGTTTGGTCTGCTCTGTCAGCTGGCTTAATTCCTGCATGGCCGGCAGATCATCAAGATCCCCCTGCGGATTGGACAGGTTGTTGACTTCCTGGAGCAGCCGGTCAAACCGGGTCAAAATTTCTTCGTTTTTCTTCAGATCCGCTGCAATAGCATCAAAACTTGCCTGGTAAGGTTTGATCGCATCCGTATATTCCTGATGGGTTTTGAATAGATGTTCATAGCCATCCGCATCAAAGATCGCAATCCGATTAAGAATCTGCGTTACATTTTCATCAAACAGGTACAGACAGCGATTAATCGTTTCCGCGAATTTCGCATAACTGATACGGGACCCCTGAAAGTAGGACTTCAAAGCCACATCGAGCTGTTCACTCTTCTTTTCCATGCGCACGCACTGATTATCGAGCTCACGCATTTCTTTTTTGAAGACTTTCGGATTGGCTTTCTTGACTGCCTTCACTGTTTTTTTGAGCTGTTCTTCATCCAGCAGACCGGCCATTTCCTGATCTTTGACCACGCCGGGCTTTTTTTCTTTTGGACCTTTAAACAAAAGGACAATTCCGATCGCAAGCAGAATCAGAGCCGGCCAGAAAAACAGGGCACCTGCTCCAAAAGGCCCGCGCTTTACGCCAGCACCTAAAAGAAAGATGCCGCCAAAGCCAAGCGCCAACACGCTGATCAGCCATGTTATATTTATTTTTTTCTTCATGATTTTTCACCTTGAAATCAATATACCATGGATCAGTCTTACTTCCTGAAGCAGACTGCAGGCCTGTTTCATTCTTCATATTTTCTATGACCGAACTGAAATCCTGACCGATTTCTCATCCGCTTTCCTGAAGGGGGCGTATCGATTGATGTACCCTCTGTCAAAAGAATCTGACTTTCTTTTCTGTAAGATAAGAACATTAATTCCGTAATACTTCTTCATTATTATTTATTTTATGTTCGTTATAAGTGAATAACCGGTTGAAATTTGTTCATAATCGGTATTGATGATTGAATATGTCCACTTTTTAATCTTTCGTGAAAACAAATATGTTACGATCAGATTAATTCAGTGACTCACTCATGCTCACAACTGACAATATGGAGAGGAAATCGTTATGGCTATTTTTCGAAATCTTAAAGTTGATATTCCAACCAGACATGTGCTCTTTGAAAAGCACAAAAACAGCGACTACCCCATTATCAAGTACGTAATCGAAGCTCCTTATAATCGCGAGAAAGGCTACCCGCAGCCTAAACGCGTCACGATCGGCCATCAGTGTGCGGATGATCCAACCAAAATGCATCCGACCACACAGTTCCAGAAAATCTTTCCTAAGCAATGGGAAGCACTGATGCTTGAATCCAATACTCCGCCTGTTAAACGCATCGGCGTTTTCACTGTGTTGAATGCGATCAACCAGAAGACAGGTCTTCTCAATCTGCTCACCCAGATTTATGGCGTTCAAAGTGCCTATCCTTTACTGGAACAGGCCATCTATCCGCTTCTTTATCCCAATAAAGACACACCTCAGGAACTTCAGGCTCTTGTCAGCGTATGGCCGCCTAAGGGCAATGAAGTTCTGTTTGCGACTGACTTTACCCATCAGGATCCAAAGACAAAATCTGGAGCCGATTCAAAACAAAACTCTGAGCCTGCCTCTGCTCCTGCACCTTTTTTCCAGCATCTGACTAAAGACCAGGAGTCCCTGTTTCGAAGAACCTGGGCCGACTGCTGCCTGCGCACCGGTGGCAACAAGGTCTGGCTTTGCGTGGATGGCTCCAATCAGGACTGTAAGCAGTCCGGCGTCCAACTGATAGAAAATGACAGTCAAAACAATCCTGGCTCAAGTCCAGAACCGATCAGTTTTGCCTATGCGATCAACGAAGAAGGAAAGCCTGTTTTCTATGATTCTTTTGAAAGCGGACTTGCCGATTCCAAAGCTCTGGTCAGAACAATCCATCGGCTTGAAGGCCTTGGCTTTTCCTTAGAAGGGATTCTGATCACCCGTGGACTCTGTTCACCCGAACTGCTGGACCTCTTTTCAAATCTTGAACTTCCCTGTCTGATTCAGGTCAATGACCCGCCAGCTTCCTGTAAAGAACAATGGAATGAGGCAGCCAATACCATCAAAATGAATCTGGATTACCTCATTCCACCAACCTGTCTGTTTGGAGCCGAACTGGAAATGCCAGTCTTTTCCAGTCTGGACAAGCCACAGAAAGTCGCGGTGTTCTACGACTTCCAACAGGCTGAGGTTCAGACCACTGCCCTGCTTCGACAGCTGTCCACAGCGCAGAAAGCAGCTCAAGAACAGCTGTATGGACAGATACCCATCCAGATGGATCCGGAAATGGAAAACTTGTTGATCATCGATCCCAACGCCCCCAACCCTGTTTCGATCAATCGGCCTGCCCTGCAGGAAGCCGTTGACCGATTCGGTCTGAAGGGATGGATTTACACCTCCGACTTTACCCTTCCTGAAATTCTGGAGATTCAGGAAAGACACAGCAAAATCGAAGAATCTTTCAAAACAATGAAGATTCAGCTTGGCTATGGCCAGGATCCGATCGTCATCAATTCGGCAGTAAACGCCCTCTTTCTGATCGGTTTTCTGCGCTCGGTGATTTGTTACGAGCTCGAACAGGCGGCAGAGCGCTGTGATGGCGACCTGGAGGCCATTCTGGAAGAAATCCACGATCTGCAGATCCACAAACACCATGACAATTATGTCTACGCCAACAACCAAAGTGATGAACTCCAGGCTTTCTTTGAATCACTTGGCATTCAGGACACGCAAAGTCTGATCAATCTGTCTGCTGCCTTTGAAAACCATCGGGTCGTCAACCTTCACTCCCCGAATGCCCAACCGGATCCCCAGCCAATGGTTCTTACGGATCTCAACACCCCGCCAGCACCAAGAAGGCGTGGTGTCAAACCGGGCACCATCCGCGGTCCCTATAACAAAAACGGAGACGCCCGCAAAAAGCCAGGGGTTCCAGTGGGCACTAAGCGCGGTGTCTACAATAAAGATGGCAGTCTGCGTAAGAAGCCCGGCCGCAAATCCAAAAAGGAAGAAGACAAATCCCAATAAGCAACACGCAAAAATGCAAAAGCGCCCGCAGATTCGAGTGATTTCGAATTTGCGGGCGCTTTGTTTGTCAGACAGTCAGTCTGGCTGTCTGTCCGTCTGTGATTTCAGACATCCTTATCCTTAAAGGCGGTTCTATTTCTAGAAAGTACTGATCTTGTGGTGATAAAGATTGGCTGCATCCTGTCTGGATTATTTGCCCACTTCTACGTAATCTGCTTCTTTCTTGCCGTTAAATGGTTCTGTATGCGTAGAGTAGGAGAAACCATAAACCGTATCGCCGTCTTTATTCTGTTCAATCTGGTAGTAGTTCATTTCCCCCTGCACTTCCATCTTGACGTAAACCGTATCGTTCTTTTCAAACAGGTCCGTCAGATCTGCGCTCTTTTCATGATCGGTCAAAATGATGCGTCCACCTTCGTACTGAACAGACTGGGCAAAGTCTTCATAAACATCCTGGGCAGACAGAGGGATTTCATTTCCAAAGCGGTCGATTTCAACTCCACCGCCGCCACCAATTTCCTGACCATCGGATGTGGTAAAGTTGTAGCCGCCTTTGCCATCTGGAATGGCTTCGATTTCAACCTGCTCACCATTAAACCAGCCATTGATCATGGTTCTAAACCCACCAACGTCAGCGGCATAGGCACCGGTTGCTCCAAAAAAGCAGATTAATGCTGCTGCGGCAGTAATTGCCATTGTTTTTGTCTTTTTCATCGGGATTCGCTCTCTTTTCTGTAAGTCTTCAATCCGTACAGGTTCAGGATCCTGAAGGATATTCATTGCCTGCCGGTAACGTTTCTGATTGTCCAGAAAAGCAGGATCATTTTTCTTGTTCATCGTTCCAGTCTCCTTTCAGTTTTTCTTTCAGCTTATTACGGGCTCGCGATAATCGTTTGCGGACCGCGGCTTCGCTGATGGAAAGCATCTCGGCCATTTCCGGAGCGCTGTAATTTTCGTAGTAGTACAGCTGCAAAACCATTCTTTCTTTGGCTGGCAGCGAACAGATCACATCAAACAGTTCGTGTGCCTGTACGTCCTGGTCTTGAGCAGTCTCCTGAATCTGATCAATGGAAACCCGGTTGCGCCTCCAGAAGGCCCGGCGTATGTCTTTGGCCTGATTAAAAACGGTTCGAAATAGCCAGCGGCGAATATGTTCTTCGTTTTCGAAGTCCATATCACTCTGGTAATACTTCAAAAACGTGCTCTGTACGGCATCCTGGGCATCCGCCTGATTTTGCAGGACAGAATAGGCAGCCATGTAAAGATTTTTCTGGTATTTGGCAATGAGATATTCAGTATCCAGCTGCATTCTCTTCCCTGCTTTCTATCTTTCGCAGATGCGTCGGTAAATCTGTGGTATTCGTTTGTATCATGAATCGTATGTTGAAAGGTCCTTTCACCTATAACACGATTCAACCCTCGAAAGTGTGACCACAAGACAAAAACTTTTTGATTTCTTTTGAAGAAAGAAGATCCTCCTGTGAAATCTTGAAATGCGCCCTGTGAAACGGACCCAAGTCAGAGACAAAAAAATAGAGCAAGACAGGCAGGAACAACAATTAGAACCAAAAGCAGAACATTTCCCCACAACAAAAAGGGACAGACATCTTCTGTCTGTCCCCATTGAAAAGGCTTGATTCATATTTCTGAATTTTGGTTTCAGCTGCTCTTTAAAGGTTGGCACCGTTTTGAGCAATCGTGTTCTGGTACCAGTAATAGCTGTCTTTTGGATAACGCTTCATATCTTTCAGGTCTGTTTCGCCGCGATTGACGTAAACGAAACCATAGCGTTTCTTGTAACCCTGATGGGTGCTGACCAGATCAATCAAAGACCATGGGCAATATCCAATCAGATCCACACCATCCTGAATGGCCAGGCCAGCCTGTTTAAAGTGGCGGGTCAGATAATCGATTCGATAATCATCATGAACCGATCCGTCTTCTTCCAGCACATCCAGACTGCCGATGCCATTTTCGGTGATCAGTAATGGCAGGTGGTAGCGGTCGTAAATCCGGCGCAATGTAGTGCGCATGCCCACTGGATCAATCTTCCAGCCAAAGTCAGTATTCTGAAGCAGATCGTTTTCTTCGGCACGGAATACACCCTCTTCACCAACCATTGTCTGCTGGTCGCCATTTCTTGGCTGGCGGTCATGGCCATCGTTTTTTGCAGCGGAAACCGCTTTCAGACAACACGAAACTTAGTTTCACCTTTTTTCTCAAATTCAGTTTCATCGATGAAATAACGTGAAGCAGAACATAAAGGCGATATAAAGATTTCGAAATATAGTTCATCTGTATCGAAAAAAAATGGAAAACCCACTGATTTTCGCTTTGTCCACCCACAAAAAAAGCCGCCTGTTTTTCTTTACAGACGACTTGGTTTCATTTTGGATCTTTCATTCTATCCACCAGATCCGATCAGTCTCAGATTCAATCAGCCCATCAGGCCCGTTTCTTCGACTTTTTCTTCGATATAGTCTTTCATTTTGATAATTGGCTTGCGAAGAACCAGGCCAATCAATAAGGAAACCAGGATCCACCAGATCATTCTGGATAAGGCCATCCAGTAGTAGTTTCCATACATACCGCCGACACATTCACGCATCGCGTTGATCGCAAAGTTGAATGGGAAGAACGGATAGAGTTTCTGATAGAACTCAGGCAGGGTTTCAATCGGGAACGTACCGCCCGATCCGGCGACCTGAATAACCATCAAAACAACCGCTAACGCCTTACCGACATCGCCAAAGGAGATCGTTAAGGTATACATCAACAAGGAGAACGTAACGGCTGTGGCGACCCCGGCGAAAATAAACAGTCCCGGATTTTCACACTGGATATGAAGCAGATACAGATCACCCAGGCAGATGACGAGTGCCTGTAAGACACTGACGGTCATAAAGATCAGATACCGGCCCAGATACGCCTGCGTTGGGGTCAGGCCGCCAAATTCTTCTTCATCTTTTATCTTGGTTTTTAAAATGGCGACATTGACCAGGGCACCAACCCATAAAGCAAGCGTGGTATAGAACGGTGCCATGCCGGAGCCATAGTTTTCAATTTTATAAACGGAATGCTGGTTAAGAGAAACCGGCTGTTTCATGAATGCACTGATCAAAGCCGGATCGCGGTCTAACAGATCGGCCAGTTTTTTCAGGCTTTCATCCGCTGTGGAATTCTGAATCTCATCAATAATTTTATTCAGCTTATCGATTGCCTGACCTAAAAGGTCGCGGGACTGATCAAGGGCAATCGTGCTCTGTTCAAGCGTTCCGCGGGTAGCAGAAATGGCACCGTCAATTCCCTGCTGGAAATTGGCAAAGCCATCTACCAGACCACTGGCCTGAACCAGTTTGTCATTGATCGTATCATTCAGCCCCAGCAGTCCATCACGGACCTGATTCTGGAACAGATCAATAACATCATTCTGAGTATCCGCGATCGTCGAAAGTGCTTCCTGAACAGAATCGATGGTCCGGGAGGGCAGGCTTTCGCCATCCTGAACGGACTCGATGGAATCGTTCAGATTATTGATCGTATCAATCAGACGGTTATCATTATCCGATACGCGGTCAATCATGTCCTGCAGACCAAAGACCTGAACTGGCAGGGCATCCTGAATCTTCTGCAGAGACTGAAGCAGTGAAGAATCCAGCGATTCCATTTTCTGCAGTGGATCCACAACGGCCTGGAGGGTGGCAACCACACCATCCCGGTTGCCTTCCAGATCCGTTTCAACATCCGAAACGGCCACCTGGGCCTGACCAATCTGGTTGGAAATTGAACCCATCACCGTGGTCAGTGAATTGAGCAGAGCCTGCAGCGTGTAGTCGGTATCATTGACATCATTTGCGGCGGCATTGAGATCGCTCTGAATGGCATCCGTATCGAGGTGCAGAGAGTCAACGGCCGCAAGGGAGTTGTCCAGCGCTTTGGTCGATGCGGTAATGGAAAGCAGCAGAGTCTGATAACTTTCCAGAGAACTCTTGGCATCGTTGAGGGTGGAAACAACTTTACCGGTTGTTTCTGAACTGTTGTCCTGGATTTCATTGCTGGCATCCCGGATGACGGTGCTCAAAACTGAACTTGCGGTTTCAATGAACGCTTCATTGACCTGCAGCTGCACGGTGTTGACGCCGGAATTCGTAATCTTTGGCGCAATGGCATTTTTCTTTTCGTTGACATAGTAGTCAATCACTGGCTGTTTGATGTCCAGATGCGTAATCGACAACATATCTTCGGAGAAATCTTCCGGAATAATGACGGCTGCATAGTATTCCGAATCATCTACCCCATGGAGTGCCTGCTCTTCATCGACAAACTGCCAGCCAATCTGATGGTTGTTGGCCAGCTGGTCGACGATCATTCCGCCAACATTGAGTTTGGCTCCGGCAATCTCGGCGCCTTTATCCATATTGGCTACCGCGATCTTAATTCCATTGGTATTGGAATACGGATCCCAGTTGGAGTTGATATTGAACCAGGCATAGAGGGCAGGAATGATGATAATTCCGATCGTGATAATCGCCGCAAACAGGTTGTGGCAGATTTTCTTCAGGTCCCGTTTGTAGACCTCCCAGATTTTTTTCATACTAAACCCCTTTTTTAAACTTCTTAAACACACGCAGAATCACCGACTGGATTTTCTGCCTGATCGATCAGACTTTCCAGGCTGAAAGTCCTGGCCTTCTAAACGGATCACTCAAACTTTTCAGTCTGGTCATTCAGACTTTCAAAAATATTTCGAAATTATTGTGTGAGAGGTGTACAGAACGAATAATTTTCACTCCCAGCAAGATTCTGTATGTGTGTTCTTTTTTATATTTAATCAAGGGGGAAGATTGTCGACCACTGAAGTGACTGTTTCAGTTTTTTGATAGGCTTCCAATAAGAACTGAATCCGGCACGGCAGATCGAATCAGACGACCGTTAATTTTGAGTAATTTGGATCCTGTTTTATGTTGATCTGGCTGATTCGCGGCACTTTATTCTCTGCTGCCTGAATGAGGCTGAGCCCCATTCGGAACGGAGCTCATTTCTGTCCCGTCTCATTGAGTCCGGGATTCATTCCTGTCTGGTCTGATTGATAGTCAGTTTTTATGATTTAACGTGGTTAAAGCCTTTCCCTGGTCTGCGAAATAATTGCGCTGTATCCGTTGAAGACTTTTATTTATCGGTGATTCTTGGCAACTTCAGCCAATCTGCTAAACCAGGACCGGAAGCCAGTCTATACTTCCGGTCCTTTTTCAATGTTTCGTTTTCAGTGCTTCAATGGTTGACAAGCTCTTTTACTGTTTGTATAACTGTATTAGTTGAGTGATACATATAGGAGAGATTCAATGAAGTTTGAATTCAGCCTCGACAGTCCGATCTATCTGCAGATAGCCGGAGTGCTGGAGGACGCCATCATATCCGGGGAACTGCCCCCAGGAAGCCGGCTCCCATCCGTCCGGGAGCTGGCTGCATTATCGAGAACCAATCCCAACACTGTGCAAAAAGCACTGCAAGTTCTCCAGGATAAGCAGCTGATTTATACAAGACGCACTTCCGGAAAGTTTGTCTGTGAACAGTTAAATGGTGTTCATGAAATCCGGGAGGCCAAGGCAAAAGACATCATGGAAAGCTGCATCCGCGATTTAAGCGCTCTTGGACTGGGTGACCAGGAGATTGTCGAATTATTAAAAAGGAGTCTGGATCATGGATCTGAAGATTGAAAACCTGCATAAAAGCTACAGTGGAAAACCTGTGCTCAATGGAATTAATATTGAAATCAAACCGAATGAAATCGTCGGCTTGTTAGGTCCAAACGGATCAGGGAAAAGCACTTTAATCAAGGTGATAACGGACTTATTGAAGATTGATGAAGGAAGCATCCGCTTCGATGGAAAGCCGATATCCAATGAAATTCGCAGCCGAATTTCCTACCTTCCGGATCAGTCCGCACTCAATCCGGCCTGGAAGGTCAAAGACGCAATTGCCTTCTATGCGGATTTTTATCCGGAATTTAGTGCCGAGCGGGCAGGCGAGCTGTGCCTGAAGATGGGCCTCCCGAAGTCTCAGGAAATCAAGGCGATGTCCAAAGGCATGCAGGAAAAACTGCAGCTGATTCTGACGATGTCGCGCAAGGCAGATTTGTACATTCTCGATGAACCGCTTGGCGGCGTCGATCCGACAAGCCGGGATGAAATTCTTGATACAATTCTGTCCAATTTTGATGATGGTGCTTCAATGCTGATCAGCACTCATCTAGTTCATGATGTCGAGCGGATTCTTGATCGCGTCCTGTTTTTAAAGGAAGGACGGATTGTCCTGGACAAGCAGGCAGAAGATCTGCGCCTGGCGGATAACCAGAGCATCGAAGAGATTTATAAGGAGAAAATGGCATGTCTGTAAAACTGTTTAAATACCTGATAAAAGGCTACTTCAAACAGACCGTTGTTCTGTTTGCTGCTCTGACGGCCGCAACGCTGCTTGCGGTTGGTGCAGGCCATATTGATATTCCGGTTTTTCATATCGTGAGCATCATTTTGATGATTGCTTCCATACTTTTGATCAGTGCCCTGTTTCTGGTCGCATTTCTTCTGTACTTTCAAAGCATTCTCAACTGCCTCTATAACCGGCAGGCCGGACTGATCCGGCTGCTCCCGCTGGAACGATCACAGATTTACTGGACGTTAGTTGTCTGTGCTCTGACCATATCAGCGATTGGAACAGCTATTTTTGGAGCGTGGTTTCTTTGCATCGCAAATGCCGATATCATTCCGGATATGATGGATGTTTTCTATGGCCAGGATCAGCTTGTCGTTGGTCTGCTTCTGGCATTTTTCTGCCAGACGTGCGTGGTGCTGATTACAGGAATGAGTGCTATTCTTCTTGGCTATTCGAGAAAATCATCCAAGCTTGGCTTTTCGATCCTGTTTGGATTTGTCATCTATTATGTTCTGGAATTTGTGATGGTCGGCCTGATCTTTGTTATTGGCATGGCTGCTGGCTTTCCGATTTTCGATGATTCCCTTGTTCTGACAACCGGGGATATCTGGAGCGTTCTGATGCTGATCTGCGCTTTATATGTTGCTGCGTTTGCACTGATGGCCTGGATTGATGGGCGCAAGGTGGTCCGCGGGGTCGATATTGACGGCTGATGAACCAGCTAACTAAACGAACAAACAGAACAGGCCGAAGAATTAACTAACTGCTGGCCTCTG
>Mummy_p2__coassemble_1121_pt1 | contig 28720 bp, 27 predicted proteins | sample Mummy_p2__metabat2_low_PE_028 | metagenome-assembled genome bin Mummy_p2 | reverse complement strand
GGGTTCTAAAAGTGCTTCGAAATTTGACTAGATATGATTGAGACGCACCACTAGTCATGCGTTTCGAAGGACTGGGCAATTGGATCCTGTCCCTTTTTGAGAAGGCCCTTCATCAGGAAATGGTCGTATAGATAGAAGAAAGCCAACGCAAAGATAATTCCAAGCAATGTATAGCCCATTCGCATCAACACCGCACTCTTCAGGCCAAACATGCCAGCCGCCATCATCAGCGCACCAAAGCAGTTGAGCATGGTCTTATGTTTATAATCGGTGCAAAGACCCAGGCACACGCCGCCAATCGGACCAAAGAACGGATAGAACTTAGCCGGAATGATCTGATAGAGCAGATAGAACGCAAGCGAACCAATTACTGCACCAATCAGACGATCTTTAAATTTTTCATGGACATTATTTTCAACATTGTAATCCGAAAGCAGGGAACCGCACGCAAAGCCAATCCACATGAAGCGTTCCACATGCGTCATCGAGAAAATACTCAGTAACAGACCCACGCCTAAAGCCAGTCGCTGCTGCCACTGGAATTTCCGGCTGCTTAAGCGGACCTCTTTCCAGATATCCTTCAGACGGACATCCACAAACTGTTTTCGATGATTGCGCCACAATACAATGCCGCAGATCACAAATCCTAAAGCCGCCAGTTCTGCCCGCTGCAAGAGCTGCTGACCATACACTGGATTCTGGGCCAGGAAAACAAACGAGAATGTGTACAACCCGCCATTGCCCATCTGCGGCTGCTGGGTTGTCAGAATCATAATGATCAACAAACTGCCGATATACAAAATCAGCTTCATCAGAAAGCCGGCATTATAGGCTGCTACCGGACAAATCACCAGCAGGGCAAACACAATCGCCATACTGAGCAGAGAATCATAAATGTTATAGCCATATCCGACAAAGCGCACCGCAAGCAATACACAGAAAATGGAAACAGCCATCGAACTGTTGTACGCTCCAAACCAGGCATTCATCAAAGAAATGAACAGAATCGCAAACAGAACAATCAGAACAGAACGAACGACAACCGCAATCCGCATCCGTCTGATTTCTTTGGGGTCATCGGTCTTCTGGATTCGAGCCCGGATGGCATTGGGATCCAGCTGAATCAGATCATAAAAAGTCATTGTCTCACCTTACTATATTCGTTAATTTGAGTCGTTCAGGATTCAGACGTCTGTCTGTTATGACAGTTTTTCAGAAGGATAAACCAATGAATACAGACGACGCCAAATCGATAAGATCTCAGGCAAGCAAAGAATAACATCCGATTAAGACAATAAAACTACAATGTGACTGAAAAACCACAAGATTGATTTCCATGGTCAAGCGCCTTTACCTTCCCTGTTTTCGCCTTTAGGTCTTGTTTTTTCGAATCCGCCGAAATTTTGGGAGGGTTGAAAGAGTGCACAAAACCCCGGCATGCGCCGGGCTTGTTGACTGCAGAATTCGATTTCTGAAATTTGTTTCTGAAGCTTGTTTTTGAAGTTTTGTTTCTAAAGTCTTGTTTTTGATGGTTCCTGTTCTGTCTGAACATCTTAAAAACAGAGCTCCAATTTGAATCCAGTTTTCAATTGAAAACGGACTAAGCCAGGACTAAGCCAGTTTTTCTAACAGGGCATCGGTCATTTCACGGGTTCCCACCTGTGTCATGCCTTCGCTCATCATATCAGCAGTCCGCAGGCCATCGTTCAAAACAGCTTCCACACCCTTTTCAATATCGGCTGCTTCTTCTTCCATGCCAAAAGAGTAGCGAAGCATCATCGCCGCCGACAGAATGCAGGCCAGTGGGTTCACGAGGTTTTTGCCGGCAATGTCAGGAGCGGAGCCGTGGATTGGTTCGTACAGACCTCTGGTTCCCTCACCAAGGGAAGAAGAAGGAATCATACCGATTGAACCAGTGATTTCACTGGCTTCGTCGGACAGAATGTCTCCAAACATATTTTCCGTGACAATCGTATCGAACTGGGCCGGGTTCTTGCAGATCTGCATCGCACAGTTATCCACAAACATCACGTCAAATTCAACCTCTGGATATTCTTTGCTCAGATCATACAGAACTTCTCTCCATAATCTTGAGGTATCCAGAACGTTGGCTTTATCGACAAGTGTCAGCTTTTTATTACGCTTCATGGCCGTTTCAAAACCCACCCGGCCAATGCGGCGGATTTCATTTTCATCGTAAGGCATTAAGTCCAGGGCTTTTTTCACCCCATTTTCGGTCGTGGTCGTATGTTCACCAAAATAGACCCCGCCAGTCAGTTCGCGCACAATGACAAAATCAATACCCCGGTCTGTGATTTCTTTTTTCAGTGGAGAGGCATCGGCTAACTGCGGCCAGATTTTCGCCGGACGCAGATTGGAGAAAAGACCCATTCCCTTACGCAGGGCAAGCAGACCTTTTTCCGGACGCTGGGGACCTGGAAGACCTTCCCATTTTGGTCCACCGACAGCGCCTAAGAGGACCGCATCACAATTCAGAGCTTTTTCCAGCTCATGATCTGGAAGCGGACTTCCATATTGATCAATTGCGTCGCCCCCCATCGCAATGGGTTCATATTCCCATTCATGATTGTATTTCCTGGCAATCGCATCGAGAACACGAAGGGTCTGCTCAACGATTTCCCGTGACGAGCAGTCTCCACGGATCACACCAATTTTCTTTTTCATACTCACTCGATTCCTTTCGGGATGATTTCCTTTGATTGCTGAATTCCACTTCTCAAAGATTAAGCCGACAGAATAGACCGGCAGAACAGCCTCGCCTGTGATTCAAAGACGAACTTCATTGAAAGAAACGGCAGTCCAGGCCCGGCCTGCCGGATTTCTCTTTTTTCGGTAAAAGGACCAGTTCTCTTTTGAGCGAATCTGCCCAATGCTCAGCCTATGATCCAGTGTGAAATTCAGTTCTTGATTATGCATGCAGTTTCCTTGCAGCAAGTTTCTTAAATTTCTCTATTTCTTTCCTTATATATTAATAAACAGCTAATCCAGAATCCCATAGCGCAGGTCAGCCGGCAGATGATGATCTATTTCCCGTGAGAATAAGAATCCAATGATAACAAGAATCCAGCTGACGAACCTGGTGCGCAGTCAAAAGCCAGGTTATGCCTGATGGGACTGGTTTTTACGCAGGTAATGCATCCAGCCGCCGCAGTCGATGATTTCCTGAATAAATGGTGGAAATGGTTCTGCTTTCCAGCTTTTGTTGAGGGTCTCATCGGTGATGGTACCGGTCGAAAAATCAACTTTCACAATATCGCCAGGCTGGATTTCATCCGCAGCAGCTTCACATTCCAGAATGGGGAGACCAATGTTGATCGCGTTGCGATAAAAGATCCGCGCAAAGGACTTTGCGATCACACAGTCAATGCCTGCGGTTTTAATGGCCAGTGGGGCATGTTCACGGCTTGAGCCGCATCCAAAGTTCCATCCAGCGCAGATCAGATCGCCGGGTTCTACGTTCTGGGTAAAGGTTGCATCAATATCTTCCATGCAGTGCTCGGCAAGAGCTTTGGCATCTGGTGTATTCAGATAACGGGCAGGAATGATAACATCGGTATCCACGTTATCGCCATAGACAAAACTTTTTCCGCAAGCTTCATTCATGATCATTTCCTCCTTCAAACTCTCTTGGATCGCTGATCCGGCCGGTCGTCGCAGAATATGCTGCGGTATAAGGACTTGCCAGATAGACTTCAGAAGTCACATCGCCCATACGGCCGACAAAGTTTCGGTTGGTCGTCGAAACACATCTCTCGCCAGGTGCGAGGATCCCCATATACCCGCCAAGACATGGGCCGCACGTTGGTGTGGAAACAACGGCACCGGCTTCAATAAAGGCCATCAGATAACCGTTGGAAATACATTCTTTATAAATATCCATGGTTGCTGGAATGATGATGCAGCGTACACCGTCTTTGACATGATTGCCGTTCAGAATCTCGTAAGCAGCAGTCATATCTTCCATACGGCCATTGGTGCAGGATCCAATGACAACCTGGTCAATTTCAATTTCATTCGAATCTTTTGCGGTATGCACATTTTCTGGTAAGTGCGGCCAGGAAACAACGGGTTCGAGCTCATCAAGGGCAATCGTTACCGTTCTTTCGTATTCCGCATCCGGATCCCCTTCAAAAACACGGGGTTCATTGGCTCCATGTTCAGCCAGGAAAGCCAGTGTTTTGTCATCCACTGGGAAGATGCCGTTTTTGGCGCCGGCTTCGATGGCCATGTTGCAGATGCATAAACGATCATCCATGGAAAGCGAGTGGGCCCCTTCACCGGTAAATTCCAGCGACTGATACAGCGCACCATCAACACCAATCTGGCCAATCAAGGCCAGAATGACATCCTTGCCCGTTACATAAGGAGAAAGTTTTCCTGTCAGTTCCACTTTGATTGCGGAGGGTACTTTAAACCAGGCTTTACCCGTTGCCATGCCGGCTGCCATATCCGTAGATCCAACCCCTGTTGAAAAAGCGCCCAGCGCCCCATAGGTGCAGGTGTGGGAGTCTGCTCCGATCAGGCAGTCTCCGGCAGTGACTCTTCCCTGCTCAGGAAGCAGAGCATGTTCAATGCCCATCTTGCCGACATCATAGAAATGAGGAATCTCATGTTTATGACAGAAATTGCGGCAGGCTGCAGACTGCTTGGCAGCTTTGATGTCTTTATTCGGAACAAAGTGATCCAGAACGATATTGATCTTTTCAGGATCATAAACGGAATCAAATCCGGCTTTTTCAAATTCAGCAATGGCCACTGGAGTCGTAATGTCATTGCCCAGTACGCCATCGAGATCGGCCAGAATCAACTGACCGGGTTTGACAGATTCTAAATGCGCATGATCCGCCAGAATCTTCTGTGTCATTGTCATTGCCATCAGTTGGTACCTCCTTCTTCAAAGTGATTGTTAATTGCGGAAACCAGGGCGAGGATACCGGAGAAAATAATATCGGGATCCATGCCGGCACCCCAGGTGCGGCTGCCATCCGGCCAGAGCAGACCAACATAGCTGGCTGCACTTGCATCCGAAGATTTACCAAGCGACTGGTCAGTATAGGTTTCCAGAGAATATTCAATGCCCAGTCCCTGCTTGATTGCGTTGTTGACCGCATTCAGACGACCATTACCAGCCGCATACCATTCATATTCGCTGCCGCCCGTTTTTGCGGTAACAACAGCTTTCAGGCTGCGGCCCTGAATGAAGTGGGCTTCGGTAACATCGAGAATTGGACTCTTTTTATTGAGATAGGTTTCTTCAAAGACTTTGAGAACCTGTTCTGGTTTCAGTTCCGCATGGGCATGATCGGAAACTTCCTTAACGGTATAACCAAAGTGCTCGCGCATTTTCGCCGGCAGATCAAATCCGTATTTGGTTTCGAGAATATAACCGATACCGCCTTTTCCGGACTGGGAGTTCACGCGGATGACATCTGCATCATACGTACGGCTGACATCATGTGGGTCAATTGGCAGATAAGGAACAGTCCAGCGGCCAAGTGGATCGGCTTCCTTGCATTTCATACCCTTGGCGATCGCATCCTGATGGCTTCCAGAGAAGGCCGCAAAGACAAGAGAGCCGGCATAGGGCTGACGTTCATGAACATGCATCCGGGTCAGACGCTCATACGTTTCAACGATTTCAGGCATGTTGGAGAAATCAAGCTTTGGATCGACGCCCAGAACATATAAGTTCATGGCCAGAGTGACCGCATCCACGTTACCCGTGCGCTCACCATTGCCAAATAAGCAGCATTCGACACGCTGGGCACCGGCAAGTAAGGCCAGTTCCGTATCGGCAACGCCGGTTCCCCGGTCGTTATGCGGGTGGGTGCTTAAAATAATAGCCTCACGGTTATGCAGTCTGTCGGAGCAGTATTCGATCTGGTTGGCATAGACATGCGGCAAAGACATTTCAACCGTTACCGGCAGGTTGATAATCATGGGTCGTTCAACAGTTGGCTGCATGACATCAATCACCGCATTGCACACATCCAGGGCAAAGTCTGGCTCGGTTCCGGTAAAGGATTCTGGAGAATACTCAAACAGGAAGTTGCCATCGTATTCTTCAGACAGCTGTTTAACGAGTTTTGCACCTTCGAGCGCAATCTCTTTGATTTCTTCTTTGGACTTTTTGAAGACCTGTTCGCGCTGGGCTTTGGAAGTGGAGTTGTAGAAGTGAACAACAGCTCTTGGCGCTCCTTTTACCGCTTCAAACGTCTTGCGGATAATGTGTTCGCGGCACTGGGTGAGTACCTGAATGGTGACATCCTCCGGAATCAGATCCTGTTCGATCAGTGTCCGTAAAAATTCATATTCCGTTTCCGAAGCAGCTGGAAAGCCGACTTCGATTTCTTTAAATCCAATTCGAACCAGCATCTGGAAAAATTCAAGTTTTTCTTCCAGCGACATTGGAACGATCAATGCCTGGTTGCCATCGCGAAGGTCAACCGAGCACCAGTTCGGGGCTTTTTCTGGGTGATCTTTTTTCACCCAGCGATATTCAGCGTGTTCAACCGGAAAGTATCCGGGGGAATATTTGGATGCATTCATCATGATGGTCTCCTCCTTGTATAAAAAAACCGCCTCTTTCGTCACAGACGCAAAGAGACGGAGAATCATCCGCGGTACCACTCTAATTGCCGCAACATTGCGGCCGCTCAACGATCTATCAATCGTTTCATCTATAACGGGATGTCCCGGAAAGAATTACTTCTGTTCACTCTTTCAGCTCGAAGGGGAGGATTTCGAAATCTTCGGCTGCAGTCTCGCATCACCCGGCTGCTTTCTGAAAACCTTCCAGATCCGATTTGTCCTTGTCATCGCTTTTTTCAACGTGGTTCCATTTTAGAGAAGGTGTCGCAAACCTGTCAACGAATGATGTGTTCCTTTGTAAAAATTTGAAAGAAAAAGCCGCATTTTTGTAACCGATTTTTACATTTCCTATTGTGGGCAGACAATCGTTCGCAGGTGATCAGCAGTTTTTCTGTTTTTCTGGCTATGCATATCGGCCAAAGACAGTCTTCAAAAAACAAAACGCCCCTTTGCACAACCGGGCAATTGTTTTTGGCCTTTCACTGCCCGGATAAAACAGGTAGTATGGAACAGATCAAAAGACAGAAAAAATCGGATCAGAACTCTGAAAAGACATGTAAAAAGTCGTCAGAAGAAAAATCTAAAGAAGCTCCAAAAATAAAATCAGAAGAGAAATCAGAAAAAGAGGTTGTGCTATGTATCTGAAAGAGGAAGTGACCGTCCGTCAGGAAATCAAGAAAAGTAAATTCATCTGCGTTCTGGCCAGAGTGAAAAGTGTGGAAGAACTCAAAGCACTGATTACCCGCCTGAAAAAGGACTACCCTCAGGCCAGCCACTATTGTTCTGCCCTGAAATCCGGCAGCCTGACCCATTCCAGTGATGATGGCGAACCATCCGGAACCGCCGGCCGCCCAATGCTCGATGTTCTGCTTGGCAGTGAAGGTGATGACATCGGTGCGGTGGTGATCCGTTACTTTGGCGGCACGCTGCTCGGAAAAGGCGGGCTTGTGCGGGCCTATTCCTCGAGCGTGGCTTTAGCCTTGGAAGACGCCAAATGGATTGTTCCGCGTACGCTTGGTTTCTATCAGCTGGAGACGGATTACAGCATTTCCGGTAAAGTGGAAAGCTATCTGCGAAGCCTCAATGTGGAAGATCTCAACGTCAGTTACGGAAACAGTGCGCTCTACACCTTCTTTGCCCCGGAAGATCCGACGCCTGGTCTGCAGCAGCGCTTCTCTGGTCAGGTAGAAGCCATTCTGCTCAAGGAATGTCAGAAAGAAGACTGAACAGTTTTCAACATTCGCCAGAAAGTATAACCAGAAAGTAAAATTTGAACCGATCAAAGGCGCCCCCTGCATTGCAGAGGACGCCTTTTCTTTGTCTGACTGCTCTTTGAATAGAGAATTTGTCTGACTGCTCTTTGAATAGAGAAATGGAAATGGAAAACTGTCCGGTTAAAAATTCAGTTCTTTTCGAAGGTTCTCCATCCTTTTTTCACGGGCGGCCGATAACTGCTTGGCCGGATTTTCAGCCCATGAGGCCAGAACATCCGCATCCTTCAGCGCTTCATCCATGCTCTTACCGACCCGGTCCTTGTTAGAGTGTTCCGCAATCGCATGAACGATTATTTCGATTTCCGCGCGGGTAAACAGGTTGCTTTCATCCAGGACCTGTTTAGCAAGATTGGCCCCGCGCAATGCATGTTCATAGGCCATATTGCGGGTGAACTTGAAATAGTCATGGAGCACAGCACATACCTTAGCCAGTTCGAGATCCAATCCCCGGTTTGCGGCAATCAAAGTGATATAGGCATCCACCATCGACGTATGGGCTATGGCATAGGCATACAGATTTTTGTTATAAATGATTTCAAACTCCTTCATGACCAGATCATGAATTTTCTCATAACGCTCAAACTGGTTCATAACCTCTCCTTTCCTGCAGACTGACTGCTTTTGATTTGATTACTCTGATCTTAACCAGAAGTGCTGCTCTTGGACAGCGAATTTAGAATTTTCCCTCTGCGTTTCTATTTATGTTTCTACCGACGTTTCTACTCCTGTTTCCCCCTGCTTCTTGCTCTGTCCCATTCCCCATTTTCTATCCGCAGCAGTCTGGATCTTTTCGTTGATCCTCCACTTACTTTTTGAGGTAAGGAGATGGTCTGATGGAAAATTCATGATAACCTTTAGTTATGACAACCTTTGACGATGATTTTACCTATTCGAAAACAGAAGTACTGATGGTTTATCGGACAATCGTCGATGAGCAGGAACCTTACGATGGCCGTCCTTACCTGAGCATGGAGTATGTTGGAAATTACCGCGGCTATGATATTTATTTAGGTTCTTTAGGCCAGCGCAACGAAATTGTTCTTCAGCAGGGAAATCTGGGCTGGATTGCCCATGGATGGCTGGAAGAACAGATTCGCTATGTCTATAACCTTCACGTTCTGGAAACCGAACTCTGGTAACCTTCCACGCAAGCTGACTGATTCAGTCGGCTTTTTTCTTGTTTTCTCCCATATCCTCATCCAAATTTGTGCATGCGCACAAGAAGACACAGACGACTGAAAGAAACTCAAGAAGAGCAGCCGGAATAATTGAAGAGACAATTGTGGGCCTATCCACATTTCTACCGATTAAATTCAATTTACTGCCACAAACGATGCAAAACTTGCCACATTTCTTCCTGATGATAACGTTTTTCCAATCAGTTCCTTCTCTTCTGAGGATAAGACTTGCCAGATCTTCTGGCACTCGGGCAAAATAACTGCTACAAGAAGATAAATCCTCAAAAGTATCCAAATTTCTTTTTTGGTCCATCTTCTAAAGATAAATTCCACCCTGATTCAAGACGTTTTTGGCACTCTGAGAGGCGCCATAAAATGCGCTTTCCGCTCATTTTTTGATTACCGCACAAACCTGCTTAATCTAGGTTTGTCTTGCTATTGTATACATTCGTTCATGATTTTTGATCACCCATTTTGTACACATAAAGCGGAGAGTTAAAAAAGCCGCCGAAATTATGACTTTTTCACGATTTTGTTGACCCTTTCATCTCCTTTTAAGAGTATTCCCCTTGGAAAAGTGTAAGATTTATGCATTTAGAGAATCTCACACAATCTTACTGTATTCATTCGAACCAATCGTGCTAACTTATAGTCACGATGCGGCAGATGGAAAATAAAAAGAAGGCCGCTTATTAAGGAGGACTGACCATGTGGATGATTGCAATGCTGCTTTTGATTGGATGTGTATTCTTACTTCCGTTCCTGAGCTTTATGTTTCCTGTTTTAATTCTTGCGGTGCCCCTGCTCTTTATGTTCCAGAGACCCACTGTAAAAGTCTATACCAGAACGTTTTCTGCAAATGATCTGAATAGTGCCGGCTCTTCTAAATCCAGCAAGTCCCAGTACCAGGAAAAGAAATCTTTACCAAACGTCATTGACGTGGATTACACCGAGCGCGATGCTTAGTCTGGTATTGCTTCAGGATAACCAAACTGGATTTTCGATCTGTTTTTACGGATCGATCTGAACCTGGCAGACTGCACACTTTTCTGGCAGCCTTTCAGGAAACAGGATTTTAATTTTTATTCATGATATGAGAATTCAGCGAAAGATCCGATGATGGATGTTTCGCTTTTTTCTTTTCTGCATGCAAAAAAGGACACTGCTTTCTGGATGACCTTTCTGGTCCTGGAAAGCAGCGTCCTGATTGATTCACCGGTCTGGCTTGTCGCCAGCCATTTTCTTCAATTTGTTTTTAATCTTTGATTCTCTTCTTATGACTCTGTCACTTCATCGGAGATGTTTTCGACGGTACCGATAAAGATTGGTGTTCCGGTTTCGATTTCACTGAGAATATACAGGAACGGACGATCGCAGGTGATGGTGTATTCCTCTTCCACCAGTGCAGCGCCGGCAATTCCAATATCTGTTGCGGCAGCGGCTTTAGTTCCCGTGCGGCTCACTTCGATTTTGGCTTTCTGTTTGATTTCGCTGACGGTAAGGTCTGGATTCTGGCTCAGATTCGAGAAATCAGCTCCATCCCCAAAAGGCAGGCTCAGACCCATTTTCTCCAACGGTTTGATCAGACTCTGCTCACTGCTCAAGGTAAATTCCGGAAAACTTGCATGAACAATGCTGTAAGTCGAATTTTTCAAATCCTGTAACAGCTTTACGCCTTCTACATTCTGCAACACTTCATCCAGACTCTGATCTCCTTCTGGGACCAGAAGGGTCAAACCATAGTGGCAGCCTTTGTACGGTTTCGTAAAGCCATGCAGACCCTGCGAAGCGATATATTGGGTTTCTTCACTTTGCATCATCTTCACGGAAGCTTCACTTCCATTCTGGTTGTGGAAAGTTCCGTCCACAATCTGGTTGTCTTCATACTCGTCTTGCCATGCAGAATCAAAGCTCAATGCATTGAGTAAAACCATGATCGTGGTTGACGAAAGATCAACCGGCATCTGATCAATCAGACCATCTGTATGTTCACGGACCCAGTTATTGATCTGCTGCCTGGTGGAGTCATCAAAGCTGGTTTCAAAAGCTTGAGCCTGATAGTCCGTGGATAACAGTTTTTTGTACGAATCCAGAATTGAATCGGACTCAGAGGCGCGAATCCACACTGAATCGGCCAGGCGAAGGGTGTGAGCCTCATCCGCACTTGCGGCCGTTAAAGCACTATTTGCCAGCGCGTTGATCTGTTCAACACTCAAGCCAAAAACGTCTTCCATCTGCTTACGGGTATCCCCGCCAGCCCCATTGGCCATCATGCCCAGAGCCATCCAGGCGGAAAATGGCGACATCAGAGAATTGTCATTTTCATCGCGCGTATGGTTAAACAGACCCCATGAGAATGCGTACAGATGATCAAGCTCCGTGACGGCATTCACGTTGGAAGCTGGCGTTGTAACCGTCTGTGAAGACTGCGCGCTGGAGGCTTCACTTTCAGTTGTAGTCTGGCTTTGGGAGGAGGTGCTGGAGTTTTGAGAAGAATTGGCTGCATTGCTCGAGCAGCCGGCTGCCATTGCCGCGCAAAGCAGAGCAGCCATTGATTTTTTCATGGTATGCATGCTGATTCTTACCTTTCTACAGATCAAAGGTTTCCTTACTGATCAGGCTGATTGTTTTCCATGGACTGAATTGTTCCCATGAACACGGGAGTGGCAGTATCAAGATCCATCAGAATATAGAGGAACGGTCTGTCGCAGATCACATCGACTTCATCTTCGGTAACCAGGGCAGCCGTTTCATTCATGACCACTTCCGTTGCCGCAGCCGCTTTGGTTCCGGCGCGGTTCACTTTAATCCGGGCTTTCTGGAGCACTTCACTGATCGCAATATTTCCACCTTCGATCATGCCGGAGAAATCTGCTCCATCTTCAAACGGCAGTTCCATGCCCATAGATTTCAATGTGTCATTGAGCTTCATTTCGCTGGAAAATTCATATTCTGGAAAAGAAGCATGAATCGTTGCCGCCTGTGGGGTGCGAAGAGCATTGAGAAGTCTTGTGCCATCAACATTGGCCAGCACGTCACCGAGCAAACGATTCTCATCTTCCGGAATCAGAACAGCCAGACCATAGCGATAACTTTCATAGGGCTTGATAAAACCTTTAAGTCCTTCGGCCATCACCAGATCTTCTTCGTCACTCGTCAACATTTGGACCTGCGCTTCTGTTCCATCCACATTGTGGAAAGGGGCATGGACAATCTGACTGTCTTCATAGTTCACAGCCCATGCTGAATCAAAGGCGAGCGCATTGACCAGAACCAGGGCGGTTTCTGCAGACAGATCTGCGGGCATCTGGTCGATCAGACCACGGGTCTTCTCGCTGATCCATTGATCGATTTCTTTTTGCGGATCTTTAGAAGCATCAAATTCAAAGGATTGAGCATCGTAGTCCTGATCCAGCAATTTTCCATAGGAATCGATAAACGAGTCGGCCTGGTCCTGATTGAGCCAGATTGAATTGGCAATTTCCAAAGTCCTTGTTGAGTCGGCGTCTGCAGAATCAAGGGCACTGCGGCTGAGCGCATTGATCTGATCAACGGAAAGATTCAGAGCTTCTTCCATCTGTTCTAGCGTTCCCCCTTTGGCTCCATTGGCCGTCATGCCAAGCGCAAATAAAGCCGAAAGAGGGCTGACAAGCTGTCCTTCTTTCTCATGGCGGACCTGGTTGAACAGATCCCAGGAGAAAGAATACAGGCGGTTTAATTCTTCATCGCCAGCCATAACCACACTGACGCTGGAGTCCTGACTGGAAGTCTGCGAGGAAACAATGGATTGTTGACTGTCTGACCCGCCGGCACATCCACACAATATTGCCCCGCACAGCAGGGTACAGATCGGTTTCTTCAGATTTTTCATGGGCATTCAACCTCCTTATGGCAGCGAATATACGAGTAAAGAAATACTCAGGCATCAAAATTGTAACAACCCGAACCATGGATCCCCGTAAAGAAACAAGAAATGTTTTCTTAACATTCAGTCTGGATTTCTGAACAGAGGATTCGAGGTGACGATCCTGTCTCTTTTTCTTTTCAGTTCTATCTTTCTAACCGTGTTTTCCAGTTTTTGCCATGAAAAAAGCTGCCCCGAAGAGCAGCTTTTTTCCGGAATTCAATTTTAATTCAGTGGCTGAGCCTTCTGGAAATCTTCCCAGATCTTGTTCAGGTTGACTTCATGTTCATAGAGCGTATTGATCTGGGCCAACAGTTCTTCGGTCATGTTCTGTGCGCCCTCTTTCATCAACGGCTCCCGTGTCAGTTCATAATCCTGAATGGTCCATTTGAAAATGTCAGCTGGATCCAGATCAAAATGTTCACTGGCTTTGGTCACGTCATCCCCATTTTCCTGAACCCATCTGACTACTTCGAGCTGGTCATCGGTTAAAGGCTTGCTGAAATCGTACTTCATAGAAATTCCTCCTCAATGCTGGATCTACCAGACAGAATCGTATGAATTTATTGTACGAAGTTCGCAACGCGACGCCTACACAGACGAACGGTTAATTCGTTCCGATTGTCTATTGGGATTAAAACTGACTCGCATCTCTGACTATTGACTAATGCACAATTACAATACCCAGACCAGCAATGATCGAGCAGATCACGATGAAGGCTGCTCCATAAGACAGAGCCATCTTAAGCAGTTTCGAGTCTTCTTTCAGACCCCCGACTGCCGAAAGACCAATCGCAATGGACTGTGGCGAAAGCATTTTACCAACGCCAACACCCAGGGCATTCAGGCCAACAACCCAGTATTCGTTCATATTCAACGCGGCAGCAGCATCAGCCTGCACCTTCCCAAACAGAACACCCGAGGAAGTTCCACTTCCAGTAACAAACGCACCCAGAGCGCCAAGCCATGGGGCAATAATCGGATACATGCCACCCATTGCTGCAATCGCAAACTTGGCAATATCAGAAATCATGCCGGAGTAGATCATGATCTTGGCTGCCATCAAAACGGAAACCATAACAATGATCGATCCCGTCATCTGTTTCAGAGTTGCCTTGAAAACAGAGGCGAACTGATTAAAGCTGGCTTTCTGGATGATGGCGCCCAGAATTGCTGACAGGAAAATCCATACCCCTGGTGTATTGATCCAGGCAAATGTGGTTGCACTGTTTTCATTGACGAAATAAACCGTCGTTGAGAACTGCGATAAGAAACTGTTAACTGGTGGGACCAGTTTGGAAGAGCCAAGCAGGAAGACAAAGATAAACAGGAATGGCGCGCAGGCAACCAGTGCATCTTTGACCGTGATCTTGCCTGCAGCTTTTTCTTCTTTCTTTTCCTCTTTGGTACTCATCAGATATTCAGGATCCGGTTTAACCCGTTTGCCTAAAAGAACCGTAATGGCCAAAGAGCAAACCGAACCAATGACAACAACCAGCTCAGCGCCTACAAAAGAAGACACCACAAACATTGGGATTACAAAGCCAAGACCGGCACCCAGGCAGACACCAACCATGCCTTTTAAAGCTTTCATTCCCTTGCCAGTCAACACAACAAGAATGAACGGAATGGCAATAAAGAAGACAGCTACCTGGATCACCTGCATCGTCGAAAGAGCAGTGGTTCCTGGCATATTTAATAAGGAAGCAACAGTAACCGTTGGGATGCCAATCGATCCCCAGGGAGTTGGAAATCCATTGGACAACAGACAAATCAGGCAGGAAAACAATGGATCAAAACCCATCGCCATCAACATACCGGCAGGAATCGCAATCGCCGTACCAAATCCGGCCATGCCTTCCATAAAGCCGCCAAAGCACCAGGCGACCAGTAAAACAAGAACTCGTTTATCTGGAGAAACGCTCGTCAGCATGGTTTTGATGACGTCCATGCCGCCAGTCGAGCAGACCAGATTGTAGGTAAAGACAGCAGCAATAATGACCACGACAATCGGCCATAATGCCATGGCTGCCCCTTCCACGGCAGCCATGCCGACCACACTGGCCGGCGTTTTCCAGTACAGCAGAGCTTCAATTGCTGCAAGGATGGCAGCTCCAATGGCCGCCTGCCATGCCGGTCTTTTGAATACCATCATAATAATGATCAGCAAAATGATCGGACACAGCGCGAAAATCAAGCTAACAAAGTTCATACATACTCTCCATTCGCCTTTATTATAGGGCTCGTTTCAAACAATTTAAGTAATTTCTGAAACGCGATTCACATAATTTATGCGAACTCTTTCTTTTTAATTTTTCCTGACATTACCGTTGCATTTCCGCTTTTTTAAAGGTCTGATTTATCTTTGACTGGTCAATGTAATGCCTGCTATGTCGAATTGTTTGACTGTAATTTTCCGTCTCCTTTCTCTTTTCCACTCTAAGGTCTTTCATTTCTTTTATTATCCACCTTTTTCATATCATTTGTCTTACAGACTTATGACTGTTTTTACTCTTTACTGCAGTCATTTTCTGTCTTCATCCTGTGCGTTCCCCAACCTGCACCAAAACCGGTTTTCAACGGCTCTTAAACATTGAAGAAATTAGAGAGGAAAAGTTCGAGAGAGAAGGAGAGACGCAGTAATCGGACAGGATGGAATCAGATTCAACAGGAAAGTGCGGTATAAAAGTGCGGTATAGGAGAAAGAATCCATTTCTTCTTCTGGTGGTGAAAAGTGGATTCTGATTGTGAAAGCCGAAACCCACTGCTTACGGTGGTGAGAAGTGGGCGTCATTCCAAAAGTCGGAAAAAGAAAAACAAAGTGGGGCAAAGTGGATCCGAGCCAAAATCCGACAACAAAGGAATCAGTGGTGGAAAGTGGATTCCGATTCTGAAATCACCCATTGTTTCGAGTGGCAGGAAGTGGGCAGATTTCCTCCCTCTCCAAAGTGATACAATCCGTGGCAGAAAGTGGTGGAGCTGCCATAGGTCTTTAAGCACAATGAATCGGGTGGTGGAAAGTGGCTCGTTTCAGCCCTGTCGACACACCAAAGGACTCTAAACCACCAGTCAGTCCGCCCTTCAGGGTAAAAATTTCTGTCTTTCGTGTCACAAAGTGGTGTCTGCGCTGGTGGTGGATTGTGGCTCGTTGGGCTCATGACCCTCTTATGCCACTTTACCCCACCACTTTTCATACCCGCCGGACCTCCTATTCTTCGCGAGTCTTCAGAAATCTTCATCATTCGCTTCTTATTTCTTACAGTTTCGTCATCTATATCTGAAAATCGAACATTTCTAATCTTTAAACCTGTGGCACAACGCCCCACCCGAGCCCTTTTCACCGCTCATTTGGGTCCAATTTGGACAGCATTCGCCAAAAAAGGGCACAAAGGGTGGTTTTTGCCGCCTCTTTCCCCCACTTTCCCTGCATTCTCAAAATGACCAACTTATTTCGGTTTTACTTAAAGTGTATTTTCGGTGTTTATTTTTTTACATTCATCCCCACAGTTCTAAAGCTTTTCGGAATTTGAATTGAGGAAAGGGGGTTTCAGGGGTATAATGCACCTACAAAGTAGGTAAATGTGTCACAAAGTGGGGAGGTGATGACACATGTTCATGGGCGAATACACGCACAATATCGACCGTAAGGGGCGGCTGATTATGCCTGCGAAATTCCGCGAAGAACTCGGTGAACGTGTGTACATTACCCGGGGTATGGATGGCTGCCTCACCGTTTATCCACTCGAAGAGTGGACCAGCCTCTACAAAAAATACTCTTCCCTGCCAATGACAAACCCGGATGCCCGTATGTTTATGCGCTTTTTTATGGCCAAAGCGACTGAGGTAGAACCGGACGGCCAGGGACGAATCCTCATTCCAGGATCGCTGGTCAAGGAAGCCGCTCTTGAAAAAGAGTGTTACATCATCGGTGTGGCCAATCGGGTTGAAATCTGGTCCAAAGAAAGATGGCTTGCTCTGCAAGAAGAAATGCTTCCTTCCTACGAGAAGTTTGCGGAAAACCTGACCACCCTTCTCGACTAAGTCACGGAGGCTAAAACTATGGAACATATCAGCGTATTACTGGATGAAGCAATTGACATGCTGGATATCAAGCCAGACGGCATTTATGTCGACTGCACATTAGGACGCGGCGGCCACTCGAGTGAAATTCTCAAACGAATCCCCCACGGCCATCTATATGCATTCGATCTCGATCAGAGTGCGATTGACGAGAGCCAAAAAAGGCTGGAGGCGATCGGCAGCAACTTCACACTGATTCATGCTCCATTTGAAGAATTCAACGCCAAACTCGACGAACTCAACGTCAGCCAGGTTGATGGCATTCTGATGGATCTGGGTGTTTCTTCTCCACAGTTTGATGATCCAGAACGCGGTTTCTCGTATCGCTATGATGCAAGACTGGATATGCGCATGGATCAGACACAGGATCTGGATGCCCAAAAGATTGTCAACATCTATCCGAAAGAAGAACTGCTTCGCATTCTGCGTGAATATGGCGAAGAACCCAATGCCGGCCGCATTGCTTCGGCAATTGTCAAAGCCCGCGAAGAAAAGCCCATTGAGACCACGTTCGAACTGGTAGATATCATCAAATCAGCTCTGCCCGCTGCCGTTTTACGCAAAAAAGGCCATCCGGCCAAACAGACGTTCCAGGCCCTGCGTATGGAAGTCAACAAAGAACTTCCACAGTTGACGGCCACCCTTGAACAGGGACTCGATCGTCTTAAACCAGGCGGCCGCATGGCGGTCATCACCTTCCACTCGCTGGAAGACCGGATTGTCAAACAGGCATTTGCCAACCGTGCCTTACCGAAAAAAGTGAACCGCCGCATGCCAGTGGCAGTAAACGAAACTTTGAATTACCGGCTGGTCAACCGCAAGCCAATCACGGCTTCGCCAGCAGAACTGGAGACAAACTCCAGAGCGCACAGCGCAAAATTAAGGGGAGTTGAACGGACTGATGAAGAAGACGAAAAGAAGTGAATCCAGAAAAAAAAGCCACATGACAAGAACCGGTAAGATCCTGACCAGTTTGTTTGTGCTCTGTGCCCTGTTTTTTTGTGCGACCAGGCTGATTCTGAATTCCTACGCCAATGATTTATCCGTAAGCAACAAAGAACTGACCGACGAAATTTCTCAACGCTCGACGGCGATTGAACAGCTCAAAAGTGATATCGCCCAGCTTGAAGAAAAAAGCCGCGTTCTCGGTATGCTTGAGGGCCAGGTCAGCGAAGATGCCAACCGGGTCTACTACTACGGCGAAAACCAATAGAAACTTCAAGAGCAGAAATGTCCTTCCTTACAGAATGGTCTTTATCCTGCTCTTTTTTCTTGTTCCTTTTTCTAGTAAAGTAATTAAGATTGTTTTTTAACTAACATACGTTAAAGTTCTCTGTTTTTAATCGCAGATTCACTTTACGTTGAAATACTTGAACACAATGGATCCTTATGGGGAAAACTCCCCCAGACCGGATCAGAAAGGAGGAAGTTATGCCAAGAAAAAAAACATCTCGATCTGCCCGCCAGAGTCAATCCTCCCCCAAGGCTCCAAAGGCAAGTCGTCGTTCGAATAAGAAACCGGATGATAAGGCAGCCAACCGGCATATTCTGGTGATCGGCTTTTCGTTTGTGCTGTGCATGGCTTTAGCGATCAGCACGGTTCTCTATACCATGGTCAGCCAGAAGCATCTATGGTCTGGCAACTCCGCCCTCAATTCCCTGATTCGTGACTCGGTGCAGTACCGCACGATTTCCGGGGTGCGCGGAGAAATTCTTGACCGTTCCAATCAGCCAATCGCCCGCCAGACGATTGCCTATACCATTACCGCAAACTTCGATACCCGTACCGAAGAAGAAAAAAAGGAAGACGAACAGCTGCGCGCCTATCAACGCCAGAACGTTCTCGAACAGGCCAAAGAGGACGGCCGGACCTCCCAGGTTGAGGCCGCCCTGAAAGTTGCCGATGAGCAGAATGTCGATGACTACATCGAAAATCCAGCTCAGGCAGCCTCAGCCATCAAAACCGTTTTAGGCGACATGGTCGATGAAGACGAACTGCTCCAGCTGCTTAAAGATGGCCAGGCCAATGGCAAATCCCAGATTGAGCTGGGAACTGGAACCAAGCGCATCAGCAAAGATGAAAAAGAAAAACTCGAAGCACTGAATATTCCCGGTCTTTCCTTTGTGGAAACTGTCAAACGTGAATATCCAATCACTCCGTTTTCATCCAATATGATTGGCTTTGCGGCCTACTCGGATGATTCCGGACGGATCACAGGCAAATCCGGTCTGGAAAAAGCCATGGAATCCTATCTGGGTGGTGAAGACGGTCTGGAACAGTACCGGGCAACGAAACTCAACCAGGAACTGCCGGGAAGCAAACAGGTGCTTCAGGAAGCCTCCAATGGCGAAACCGTCAAGCTGACCCTTGACTCTTCCCTTCAGCAGACGATCGAAGACAATCTCCAGCAGACCATGGCCCAATCCAAGGCTACCGCGGCTTGGTGTCTGGTCATGGATCCGGAAACCGGTAAGATTCTTGGCTGGGGATCCTATCCAACCTTCGACCAGAACACTCACCTGGTCATCCCGTCCTATACCGACAAGATCTCTGAAAGTCCCCTCGAACCGGGGTCGGTCATCAAACCAATCTACTACGCCATGGCCATTGATGCCGGTGTGTATCCGTATAACGAATACTATCGGGCCGGCGAATTCCACTATGTCGTTGATGAATATACCGGTAAAATCACGCGGGTCAGTGCCGACACGCCTACTGAATATCCTGTGATCATGGACGCCCTGGGAACAGACTATGGAACCCTGACGTTTGCGGATGGTCTGGCGCATTCCTCCAACATTGCGCTTTGCGAACTGCTGTCCAACTACCTGACCAAAGATACTGTCAAGCGCTACCTGGATGCCTTTGAACTGTTTGAGCCGACGGACATCCCATTCTTAAATGAAGTCACCGGGGTATCCAACAACGAAACCGCAACGGACTATCTGTCTTCCGGATTTGGTCAGGCTTCTTCCATGACCATTCTGGAATTGTGCAAAGCCTATACGGCAGTCTTTAATGATGGCATCATGATGAAACCTTACGTTGTGGATTCTATTATTGACCCATTGACCAATGAGACCATTCAGAAATTCAATCCCGAACCCGTTGGCACACCAATTAAAGCCGACACGGCTCATCAGACCATCGACCTGATGCGTCATGTCATGGATGATGGCATGACCGGTGAACGATTCCGGATGGATGGTGTCGATATGGCTCTGAAAACTGGTACCGGTGAAATTTACAACGAAGCCACAGGTACTTACGACAAAACCAACTACACCTCAACTGTTCTGGCCGCTGCGCCAGCCGATGATCCAAAAGTGCTGATCTGCTATGGCATGCAGGGTCCGGACTATCTGAACTATTCAGCTGATCCATTTAAAAACATCATGGCTGCTGCCCTGAAAGCGCAGAACGTCAACACCGGTACGGATCAGAGTGTCACAGAACCGCATCAGGAATGGACCACTGCCCAGATGCCTTCTTTGATTTCTCATTCGCTCGACTACGCCACGCAGAGTCTGTCCGATAAATCCGTCAATACCGTTGTCATCGGCAATGGCGATACCATCGTCAACCAGTTCCCGGATCCAGGAACAACGATCAACTCCAATGACAATGTATTGCTTCTGACCAATGGTCCAGAGCGCAAAATGCCAGACATGATCGGCTGGACACGCAAAGATATCACGGCCTTCTGGCAGTTAACCGGCATCTCGATCAGTTCAGATGGCTATGGCCGTGTCAACTGGCAAAGTATTGAAGCCGATACGCCGCTGCAGGATGATACGGTCATTGAAGTAAAGCTGGAATGATCTTTTCCCTGCTCTGCCTCTGTTGGACTGTTTGCTAGCGTGGCAGCCCAACTCTCTATCCCTGTTGAACAGCTTTCGATCTCTGTTCATCAAATTAACCAATACTCCTGTCTATTTCTTTCGGACAGACAAAAACGGTGCTCTTGCCAGGAACTGGCAGGGCACCGTTTTTTGTTGGTGTACAGTTTGCAATTTTTCAATGACAAATCTGCGCAGGCTGTTTTCCGGCAGATTCAGGTTTCTGGCTCTATTCAGATTTCTGACTACTGGCCAGAACCATTTTTCTTATGGGCATAATAAGCAGTGGTTCCGGCCAGCTCATCAAGACTCTGGTCGAGCAGATCCCCTTTTTCAATCGTACTGGATTGTTTGAGGCGGACCAGTTCATTGACCACGACATCAAAGCTGCTGACGACATCTTCGGAGTCATCCACATAGTTTTGCAAGATCTGGATTCTGGCTTTCGTTGGAGCACTGGTTCCAAACAGTTCAACCGCCTGACAGGCGTTTTTATAGTTGGTCTCCAGTACATCAATGGCACTTTTCATGACGTCTTTATAGCGGCTCGAGGAGATGACTGATCCTTCAAAATACTCGTCAATCAATGTGAAGACAGCCGTACTGCGGCTCTGCACGCCTTCCAGGTTGTTTTCCAGCCGGTTGAGCAGGGCCTGATATTCTGGAGCGATTTTCTTCTTTTTTGGCAGCGAAGGCAGTTTGACCGCTGTCTCTGTCAGGTCTTCCTTTTTGATCTCCGGATACAGAAAAGACGGCTTTGAATGAGTAAGTCTGGAGCGGTCAGGAAAATTCAGAATCATTTTAGTCAGGCCATACACGCTGAAAACAATGCCTGCCAGTCCGGTCATTGTCGCAAAGGCATTTTCGGCCGCTACCATAAAAATAAAGGAAAAACAGCCCGTGATGATAAAAGCGCAGACATATAAAGCCGCCTTGATGCGGCCCATCTGGTAAGGGTATTGAAAGTTAAACGTATGCTGCTTTCGTCTGGACATAGAGATCGTTTCCCTCTCTTTCAAGCAATGATGATATTTGAGTCTCTGTCTAACACATTTCTGAAGGGAAGACAGATGAAAAAACAGATTTGCTATAATCTTAGCAGATTGGCGACGGACTGTATAACCGCCCTGGATTTCCCTATCGATTCCCTTGTTGTTTCCAGGCTGAAAATCTGCTCTATAAAAAGGAGAAATCGTCCGCTGCAAACAGAAAGGACAATCAAAAGTCCGCTTTTGAAAAGAATGCTCATGAAAACGAACAGACAATTCCAGATGCCAAAACCACCTAAGCCAAAAACGCCTTCCTCCTCTGCGTCCAGAAAACAGAATGCTTCCCAAAAGACAAATCCGAATTCTCGTTTCACTTCTTCTTCAAACAGACAGTCTTCCAAAAAATATCAGACGTACTTCCGGCCTGGACCTGTTTTACTGGCAGCCGTGATCGCCTGTGTCCTCTCGATGGGCAGCAGTGTCTATTCGATTGCCAGACAGGACAGCTATGGAGCCTATTCCGAACCCGTAGAGACGGCCATCAGCGATTATGCTCTTAAGTATGAAATTCTTCCCCTTTCCATGGTTGATGATAACTTACTGGCCACCGTCTCCATTACCAAACCGGTAGAGCTGGGCGAAGAGTACAGTTCCTGGATTGAACTGGAAGCTGAAAGTCAGATTGACTCGGATATACAGAGTGAATACGTTTCGACCATCGGTTTTGACTGCCCACAGATCTGGATCACCACCGTTTTTCCTGATTTTGAAGTTCTCGATGATCTCAGTGAAGTCAGTATCTCCTTAGACAGAGATGACGATGCATGGAATTCGCTGGATGATTACGACTACCTGCTCAACGATCCAGACTCCGCTGACTACGAAACACTTCTCAAAGCCTACCGCCACGCAAACCCGCAAAAATACAATACACTGACCTTACTGACCGATGGCGTTCCAGAACAAAGCGGCATTGTCTCCTTTCAGGCCACTCCCCAGGCGGGTGTGGACTACGTTGATGGCAAGGTTAATGTTGTCTATAAGAAAGATGGTCAGGTGGTCTATGGCGGAATCTATGATTACAATGCGGTCAGTTCTGCTTCCAAGACGTTTGTCTATACGCCATCCGTCGCCCTGCCTGCTTATGACAGCGTCGAACTGATTGATCTTCACTATTAGGATTTGTGAGGACTCGTCGTCAAACTCATGGCTGAACCTGGATTTTGAAATTGAACGCAAAAACGGAAAGCAAAAATGGATTTTCCTGACCTGCACTCGCTGCGAGGCAGAGTCTGGAAAATCCATTTGCTTTTTCAGATTGTTAGTCGGATTGTTCATCAGAGCAGTCTGTCTCTGCTCAGGACAATCTTTCTATGTTCGAATCCTGTCCTTAACCGCTGAAGTCAGGTCAGATTCTGATTTCAGCCTTCAATGGCTTCAATGGCTTCAATTACAGCCTTTCTGAACCCATCTTTTTCCAGGGTGACAACTCCTTTGATCGTCGTTCCACCAGGTGAGCAGATTTCGTTTTTGAAGACAGAAGGTTCTTTTCCTTCTTCAATCAACATGGCCCCGGCACCATAAACAGCTCTTGCTGCCAGTCTTGCGGCCACTGGACGGCTTAATCCATATTTCACGCCCGCATCTGCCAATGCTTCCGCATAGAGACCTAAAAAGGCAGGCGAGCAGCCGGCAATCGTTCCCGCAATGGAGAAATCTTTAGGCGCAATCGGCTCAATTAAAGCCAGTGGACTGAACAGCATCTTAAAGACTTCGCGGTCTTTTTCGTCCATGGAATTGTTCTGCTCTTCAATCACAATGCCCGCAGCGGCTGCCATGGCTGTATTGGGCATAATCGAAACATGATGAACATTGGACAGCTTTTCTTCCAGTTTTTCAAAGTTAATTCCTGCTGCTACACAGACAACCAGTTTTCCAGCCAGATCTGCAGCCACCTGATCCAGAACACCATCTACCTGATACGGTTTGCAGGCCAGAATCACCACATCACTCTTATTGCAGACTTCCTGTGGTGTTTTGCATGGGGTTGAATCTAAAGAAGCACAGTTTGCTTCCAGCTTCGGCCACGTTGGAGCATAGGCAAAGCAGGCAACTTCCTGGTTGAGCAGTCCGGTCTTTTTCCAGCCCTGGACAATAGCCATGGCCATCTTTCCAAATCCAATAAATCCTACATTGATCATCGTTCTTATTCACTTTCTACAAAGCCACGCTTACAGCTTTGATTTTGAGGATTCCACTTACGGAGATTCCTGAATTGAGATCGGTTTGATCCTCTTTTTAGGACAACCGTAAATGAGTTTGTTTCCATCTTACAATTGATCGGAAAAGATCCGAACTGAACCACCTGGCTTCAGCCAACTTTTCAGGAAACGTTTGGTTTTTTCTAAAAATCAGGCACCAAAAAACGAGATGCCAGACGACATCTCGCAACTTCAAAATCTGAACATTGTTTTTTACTCTGCGCCCAAGCTTCTTTTTTCTCAGGCTGGCCGGCAATTTTTAGTGTTTGTTTTTCGGGTTGTGTTCATTGAAGAAATTCAGGAAATCTTCATAGACCATCTGCCGGTTGACTTCGTTGAGAATTTCATGCCGCATATCTTTATACAGCTTGCCATGAACATCCTGATAGCCGCGGTCTTTGAGGAATTCCTGCATCTTGTCAAACTCCTCTGGATTGCCGATGACCGGATCCTCTTCACCGCCCGCAAACAGAATCGGCAGTTTAGGATTGCGCACATGCCAGCCCTCTTTACTGTAGGTATCCTGAACCAGAATCATCAGGTTGCGATACCCGTTGAGAGTAAAAGTTTTTCCACAGAGTGGATCTGCATTAAATGCTTTGATGTTTTCTTCATTGGCAGATAACCATCGATTCTTTCCGGTGCCTTTGACTTTCTGATCAAAAGAGCCATCGACCAGTTTGGCAACATGTTTGGAGACGTATTTTTCGCCTTTATAGCGGGTCAGCACATCAATCAGTTTCTGGCCGGCTGCCGCAGCCGGATTTTCATAAACTGGTCCCGACAAAATCAGTCCGCTCAGTTCATTATCATGATCTTTGAGATACTTGCGGGCCACCAGAGTTCCCATAGAATGTCCAATCATATAAAAAGGGACATGCGGATATTCGAAGCGCAGCGGGCTGCTGATCGCATCGAGATCCTCGACAATGGCATTTCCTGTCTGGTCATAAAAATGGCCGAGATCTTCATCTTCGCGCACTGATTTTCCATGACCACGATGGTCACCGGCTACACAGGCATAGCCCCGGCTGGCCAGAAATTCCATAAACGGAAGATATCTTTCCTTATGCTCCTGCATGCCATGAACAATCTGAACAACGCCTTTTACTTCTCCATTGGGGACCACATCCACTACATCAAGTACGAGCTGATCTGCAGGCGATTTGACTTTTCGATAGCGTTCCATCGTTTCACTCCTCCTTTATCCTGTTTCTGTAATTTGATGTTTGGTTTCGATTGCGTATTGATTCGAAATCGAATAGAGTTCTGTTCTTTTATTGTAGCGAATTTCCAGATCCTGTTCATACCAAGCATGTCACCTCGATCAATATGACGCTTAAAATTGATTGAGGTGACGGATAGAAAGTCGATGAGCTGAAAAGAATAGAAAAGCTCTCACGGATTTAAATTTCGAAAGATCAATAAAGTCCTTCCTTCCAGCAACATCGTTTGAAAACAGGGTGGACAAAAGCAGATCACGGGAGTCTGACCAGTCCAATCTGTATAATAAAAACAGATTTGGTCCTTCCAATTTTCAAATCATAAAAAAGACCCGGCAGTTAAGCCGGATCAAATATTCAGGATTACAGACTGTTCAGTGGGGATTCTGAAAGGTCGTTTGTCATGCCCGCAGCTTGATTGGGATCAACGGTCAGCACGCTGACCATTTTGTAGAAGCGTTCTCTGGGCTGTTCTCTGTGCTCACTCTTGTTTAAACGCAGTTCCACGGCGATCTGGTGGAGTTCATTCCAGCGTTTCTGTTTTTCACAGCGAACGTCTTCTTCTTCCTGATAGAGAGAATTCAGATCTACATTAGATTTCCGTTTCACTTTGCTGGTGGAAGGCAGACGATATTCAATCTGACAGATGTAATGGAGGCGGGATTCGTCGCTGAGACTATCCGAGGTCAGGATTTCAAAAATCAGTCCGTCATCAACCGCATTGTGATTCACGCAGGCACTGGCAAGCGAAGAAAGTCTGTTTTCCAGGTGGATCTGTAAATTACGGGTATTCATCTCTTCACCTCCAGAGCTCATGGGTTTCAGGCTCGTTTCTGAGTCAAGCAAGTACTATAGATTTTTACAGCTTACTAAAAATGTAAGCGGTTTTGTAGTATCTATTTCCTTTTTCTCACATTTTTAACAGAAAGTCTACCATTTTCATAATCTTTCAATTAATTTTCAATGGTACTTCCAATCCCCTTGCCTTCTTATTCCAATTACGCATTCAACAGGCTGTTTCTGCCCGTTCATGGTACGATCAGAACAGATCCATCAAAGGATTTTTCGTCAGATAGAAATGAGGAAATAGGATATGAGAATCATCTCAGGTGATGCCCGCGGAAAGATCATAGATGCCCCAAAAGGTTTAGATACCCGCCCGGTCACGGACAAAATCCGACAGGCTTTATTCAATGTGTGGCAGTTTCAAATTCCCGGCAGTTCATTTCTGGATCTATTCTCCGGCTCAGGATCTATGGGCTTAGAGGCGATCAGCCGGCATGCGAAGCATGTCGTCATGGTTGAAAAAGGAAAAGAAGCCGCCAAAGTCATCCGCTCCAACATCAAGGCCTGCCATTTTGAAGGCCGGGATGCCAATGTCATGGAGCAGGATGTTTTCAATGCGATCAAACAGTTAAAACGAAACAGGGAAACCTTCGATCTGATTTATCTGGATCCACCTTATACCGTAGATGAAATTTTTCATCCGGTCATGGAAGCCTTAGGCGATGCTGCCTTGCTCAAAGACGATGGTGAAGTGGTGATCCGTACCCGGAAAGAAAAGAAAATGAACGATCGCTATGGCAGCCTGGATAAGTATCGCGAAAAGACCTGGGGAATTTCCACAGCCCACTTCTATCGCAAGGCTGAAAACCAGAAAGAAGCAGAATCCGAAGAGAACCTTTTGGAGAGTTCCGCAGAGAACCAAAAGCAATCCTGAAGACCAGGCCAAAGAATGGGCCTGCAAAACCCTTCAGATTGCAGCCAATGGTGTCGCCCAGAGTATCTGGTCGATGGCTGCTCTGGCTGGCGTTACCATGTCTCCTGTCTTCATTACCGTCATTGGTCAGTGCATGGGAGAAGGCGATATTGAAAATGCAAAATACTTTTTCAAAAAGCTGCTCAAGATCACGCTGATTTTTTCCTCGATCTGGAACCTGCTGATTCTTGTTGGCTGCCCGGCTTTCCTCGGTGTATATTCTCTGTCAGCTGAAACCAAGACCCTGGTCTTCTGGCTGGTTGTCATCCACAACGTGTTTAATGCCCTGTTCTTCCCCTTCTCGGGTGCTCTGGCCGCTGGCTTACGCGCCGCTGGCGATGTTCGCTTTACGATGATTGTTTCGATCTGCTCCACCTTATTCATCCGCCTGGTCTTCTCCTGGGTTTTGGGTGTGATGTTTGGTCTTGGTGTCATTGGGGTGGCGTTAGCCATGGCGATGGACTGGGACGTTCGGGCCATTATCTTCTATGGCCGTTTTCGTTCCGGCAAATGGAGTCAGTTCAAAGTCATTTAAAAGACTGGATCCTGTACTGCATGGTTTGTAAAAATCAATTGTTCTGATCTAAGAGTCAATTTCCAACGAGGAACTCACATGCATGGGTTCCTCATTTCTGTATAGAAACCTCTTTCATTTTTATAGAATCGTATAACTTGTTTCTGGTTCTTATTCATGCCACGATACTGGTGAACTAACTGTAAAGCGACTGCAAGCTTTGGGTAAATCGCATTCTCTAAAACAGACGAATTCACTTTGTTTACAGGATGATTTTCCGGCTTATTTATCGTGAAAGCCCTTTATATTCTTTTTTTGAATATCTGCTTTTCTTGTTTTGGCCTTTCTGAATCATTCCTGTGCATTCTGTTTTGTCTGTTTTTTACCCGTTTTCACCTTAAGCGATCGCTTTCATTTCCAGATAACTGTACTTCGAGGCCGATTTTTTACTGGAATCTTGCTCATTTGATTTCTTTCGTATATCTTGATTGAGGAGTTCTGATCACAGATCTCAGATTCTTAATTCAGGATTACATGATCTAAGATTTCTTAGACAGGTCTTCTAACAATTGAGGTATCAAAATGCGTAAATATATCAGCAGCGACGAATTGTATAGTACCCTCCAACAGATCATCTCGAAAAATAATCCGGAACTGATCGACATCTATCGCAGCATCCTTCATTACCGGATGGCCTCTTCTTCGATTGAGCATCAAGAGTACGCTCAGATCGAGTCGATGCTTCAGATGCCGCAGAAAACCGTTCTTGCTCTGGCCAATATGATTCTGATTCCAATTCTGTGCACCGTATTTATTTTTACGATGTACCAGCGGATTCCAGAACTTGTATCGATCCCATCCATCCTTGCGATGTTTGGTCTGACTTTCCTGGAAGCGTGGCGCTTTTCCAGACTGGCTGCATTGCTTTCTAAATGCCGCCCGTATGTACTGATCGATGAACTCTTTGCACGTAAAATTCTAATCGTCCGCCCGTGCCCAACCAAGACGTATAAGGCAGCAAAATAGCTGCCTTTTTTATTTGTGTGCCGGGCATGGCACTTAACTTGCTGGTGAAAGTCCAGTCAC
>Mummy_p2__coassemble_969_pt1 | contig 40168 bp, 33 predicted proteins | sample Mummy_p2__metabat2_low_PE_028 | metagenome-assembled genome bin Mummy_p2 | reverse complement strand
CTAGTGATCCGACAGGATTTGATCCATGAGATTCGGTCCATGTGAATTCGATTGATGTAAACAGGGAGGAAGAGAAAATGATTTATTTTCGTTCAGATTACAGCCAGGGAGCACATCCAAAAGTACTAGAGGCCTTAACCAGAACCAATTTGGAACATACAGATGGCTACGGAATGGACGAACATTGTTTCCATGCCGAAAAGATGATCAGGATCTGATTGGAAATCCTGACTGCAAAGTCCATATGATGGTTGGCGGAACGCCATGTAATGTCACCTTCATTGCAGCAGCACTCAAACCGTATGAATCCGTCATTTCTCCGCGCACTGGTCATATTTATACGCATGAAACTGGTGCTGTTGAAGGGACCGGCCATCGTATCGTTGCGATGGAAGGGGTGAATGGCAAAATCACGCCGGAGTTGATTGACAAGGCCTGGCAGGAATTTGATGATGAACATACCGCCAAACCAGGAATGGTTTATATTTCGCAGCCAACAGAGATTGGATCGATTTATAGCAAAGCCGAAATGACGGCGATTTCCGACAAATGCAAAGAGAAGGGGCTGCTACTTTATGTAGATGGGGCAAGATTAGGCACAGCCTTGACCGCAAATGCCAATGATCTTTCCATTCAGGAACTGGCAAAGCTTTGTGATGCGTTCTATCTTGGCGGCACCAAGAATGGAGCCCTGCTTGGTGAAGCTCTGGTGATTCAGAATCCAGAAATCAATGAAGATTTTCGCTGGATGATCAAACGGCAGTGCGGAATGCTGGCAAAAGGACGATTAATCGGCGCTCAGTTTGAAACTTTGTTAGAAGGCGGAGAGCAGAGTTTGTATTTTGAGATGGCCAGACATGCCAATGAAATGGCCGAAAAACTCAAAAAGGGGCTGATGGATCTTGGCGTTTCGTTTTACAGTGATTCCCAGACCAATCAGCTTTTCCCGATTCTTCCAGCCGCTGTTGTCAAAGAACTGGAAAAAGACTTCTTCTTTTATGAATGGGCCCCCGAAAAGGATGGCATGATCGCCATTCGCCTGGTAACCGGCTGGGGAACTTCTGAAAGTGATGTCGATGCTCTCCTGTCGGCTTTACAGAAACTGATGGCGTAAACAACCGGAGGGAATGCTTTGGCCAGATATCTTTCAAAGACTCGCAAAGAAAACTGGAGGAGAAATAATGAGTAAACATATGCGAGTGAACGGACAGCTCCTTCAGCTTGATAAAACGTTCAATCAACTCAAATCCAGACAGAAAGAAAAGATATTTCGGTGGATGTTTGAAGAAACAAAAGCGTTTTATCAAAAACATGGCCGATTCCCTACACAGAAGGAAGAATTTCAAATTGTCTTTGCGGTCTACGCGCGGATTGAAGCGGCCAATATCTGGATCCCTGATTCTGAAATTTTTGAACGCTATCATAAAAAGCGCGAATCTATCTGCAAGTCTGTTCGTAGAGAAGAAGTTCGCAATGCGCATCTTCTACAGCGTACCGCAATGATCACTCTATGCCTGGTCTGTAAGGGGAATGAGGTTCTGGTGGTTGAAAAGAGAAAAAGAAACCGCCCGATTCTGACGTTTCCAGGCGGAGATGTTCTGGAGCAGGAAGCCTTTGGTGATGCGGTGGTTCGCAATGTTTTTGAACAGACGAGAATTCTTATTCAAAATCCAGTCATGAAAGGGATCTTTCACTGGCAGCAGGAGGACATCCATCATGTTTGTCTGCTTTACCTGGCTGGTCAGTTTGAGGGACGCCTGAAAGAGACAAAAGCGACATCAAATTCATCTGAGACATCAGAAGATTCCGGCCAGATTCAGGCGGAGAAGATCTTCTGGATCACACGATCGGAACTGGAGCAGAAGAATCTGAGTTCCGGGATGCGGCAGGTTCTGAAGATGATGGAGAGCCCCGCGTTTTCAGAATGTTATGCGAGCCTCAAAGACGAAGAAGTCTAGAAGTACATCCCCTCCAAGAACATTCAAAAGAATAGCCACAAGAAATCAAAAAAGAACGCGCCGGATCGACAGTTTAACTGTTCGATCTGGCGCGTTTTATTCGAAATTCAAGATTGTGATTCAAGATGGATTCAAGGCATCACATGATCAAATGATGCCTTGCAAGCTGTTGATTTACCAAGCTAAATGCATGCTAAATGGTGCGCAGGGCATCAACAAGTTCGGTTTTGGCACTGGCTTTGGCGTCTTTCATCTTGATGACTTTGGCTGGACAGCCGGCCACTACCGCATTGGCGGGAACATCGTCGATAACAACCGCACCGGCAGCAACGACCGCATTTTCACCGATGTGGCAGCCTTCAATAACGACCGCATTGGCACCGATCATGACATTGTCTTCTACAATGACAGGGGTGGCACTGGCAGGTTCAATGACGCCGGCCAGAACCGTTCCGGCACCGATATGGCAGTGTTTTTTCACGATTGCACGACCACCAAGAACAGCCCCCATGTCGATCATGGTGCCTTCTCCGATTTCAGCGCCGATATTGATGATTGCTCCCATCATGATGACGGCGTTATCCCCAATGGTGACATGATCACGGATGATGGCCCCTGGTTCAATGCGGGCATTGATTCCTTTTAAATCCAGTAAAGGAACGGCCGAATTGCGCATCTGGTTTTCAACGACATAGTCTTTGATGATGGCTTCGTTTTCTTTGAGAATGGGTTCAATTACGCTCCAGTCCCCAAAAACGACGGAGCCAAATTTCTTACAGCCGGGAAAGTCGATCTCCTGGTCACTGTCGATATAGACTTTGACGGGTGTTTTCTTTTTTGCGTTGGCAATAAACTGAATGATTTCCTGTGCTTCCATGAGCATTCCTCCATGATAGATAATTGGCACATGATAGATGATCGATACAGGGACCGAATCGATAACGAATGGATCGGTATCAAATCGATCACAAATAGATCAATACCGAATAAATCAATATCGAATGAATCAATATCGAATGAATCAATACCGAATAAATCAATACCGAATGAAATGGATCTGGCTTTTCCGGGTAAGAAAAATCAGATCCATTCTTTTTGTTTTTTGACTGACTAACCAACCAGATCGGTCATGTTGTACAGACCGTTAGGTTTTCCTTCCATAAATTCGGCTGCCGCAATGGCTCCGTTGACAAAGATCTGACGGGAGTTGGCATTGTGGCTTAAGACAAGCTCTTCATCTGGTCCGAAGAAGCTGACTTCATGACGACCGGCAATATTGCCGCCGCGAACCGCATGGATGCCAATTTCTTTTTCGCGAACGCCGGTTCTGCCGTTGCGGCCATAGACTTTTTTGAATTCATTGTCAGGATCGATGGCTTCTGCCAGCGCAAGCGCGGTGCCACTAGGCGCATCGATTTTCTGGTTATGATGGGTTTCGACAATTTCAATGTCCCATTTGTCTTTCAAAAGCTGGCTGGCTTTGGCGGCCAGGCTGGTCAGCAGAGCGATGCCTAAGGAATAGTTGGCCGCAAAGAAAACAGGATTGGTTTTGGCCAGATCACCGAGCAGGGCTTTCTGTTCCTCACTGAAACCGGTGGTTCCTTCAATCAGCACAATGTCTTTGCCTGCGATGGCTTTGGATACCCACTCCAGGTTGTCCGGGTGAGAGAAGTCGAGAACCAGATCCACCTGATCAATCTGATCAATCAGTCCATTTGGATCAAAAGCATCGACGTTGGCCAGAACCGTATGGCCGTGTTCAATGGCCGTATTCTTTAACAGCTGGCCCATGCGGCCTTTGCCGACAATTACGATATTCATTATTCAACCAGCCCCTTTTCCTGCAGGGAAGCCAACAGTTTGCGGCGGGTTTCCGGAGCCATTTCATAGAGCGGCAGACGGTATTTTCCAACTTCCATACCCAACATGTTCATTGCTTCTTTAATTGGAATTGGGTTGACCTCAATAAACAGATTGTGGATGATATCCAGCAAGTCTAATTGCGTGGCTCTGGCAGACGCATAGTCGCCATCCAGGCAGGACTGAGCGATCTGGTGGGTTTCCTGAGGCAGAATGTTGGCCAGAACGGAAATGACGCCCGAAGAGCCAAGGGACATCATGGGCACGATGATGTCATCGTTTCCGGAATACATCACGAAGTCATCATTTAAAAACCGGGCGATATCTGTGGCATAGGACAAATTACCGCTGGCTTCTTTGATGCCCTGAATCATTGGATGCTGGCTCAGACGTTCTACCGCATTGACGGAAATCGAGCAGCCGGTGCGTCCTGGAATGTTATAGAGAATGATTGGAATATTGACGGCATCCGCAACGGTGGTGAAGTGGCGGATCATGCCTTCATTGTTTGCTTTGTTATAGTACGGGGAAATCAGAAGCAGACCATCTGCACCCATGTTCTGATATTTCAGGGCTTTTTCGAGCTGGGTCTGGGTGCAGTTGGAACCCGCGCCAACGATAATTGGAATGCGATGGTCAGCCGTAGCCAATGCGCAGGCAACAACCGCATCATCTTCTTCATGAGACATGGTGGAAGACTCACCTGTTGTTCCTAAAACCAGCAGGCCATCGGTTCCATTTTCGATATGCCAGTTGATCAGCTCACGCAGTTTTTTGAAGTTCACCGTTCCATCTGGATGGAATGGGGTAATTAAAGCAACGATTGATCCTTTTGGCAGATTAGTCATATTCGTACTCTCCTTCAATAATTTTCCTGGCAGGACCCGTCATAAAGACGTGATCATTTTCTGCAATTTCAATTTCCAGTCCGGCTTTTTTCAGTTCGACGAACATTTTTTCTTTTGTTTTATTTAAAGCATGAGCCGTATAGGCACTCGCACAGACTCCGGTTCCACAAGCTAAGGTGACACCGCACCCGCGCTCATAGGTCTGGACCTGTAAATGGGTATCATCGACAACGGTCACGAAGTTGACGTTGGTCTGTTCTTTGAACAGTGGGTGATGGCAGATTTTGCGGCCGACCTCTTCAATATCCCCTAAGGCATCGTCACAGAAAATGACGGTATGGACCGTGGACATGAAAATGGAATACAGGGTGTAAGTTTTGCCATCGATTTCCAGCGGATAGGCCCAGATTTTCTGATCGGTTCCAATCAGAGCCGGATCCCATAAGGGAGTATCCATGTCGACCCGCACCTGGAAAGGATCCGGATTCAGAATCGAGATCACTTTTTCACCAGCCAGCGTCTGAACCGGGAAGGGATCAGGAAGATCAAAGCCATGGTCATAACAATAGCGGGCAAAGCAGCGGATGCCGTTGCCGCACATCGGGGCTCTTGAGCCATCCTGGTTGTAGTAAACCATTTCCAGCGGGTCTTTTTTAACAGCAATCAGCCCATCCGCACCAATGCCGGTGTGCCGGTCGCAGACTTTGACGATAAAATCGATGGGATCGTCCAGGGCGGCAAAGCGTTCATAGTCAAGCATGATAAAGTCGTTGCCTGCACCATGGTATTTACAGACCGGAATTCTCATTGCACTTCCTCCAGCACCACTGTTTCCCGCGCGATTAACTCATCCAGGCTCTGGGGTTTGATCGCCCAGAAAATCTGGCCGTCTTTGACAAAGACTACCCCCGCAAAGGGCAGTTTGTTATAGTTGCTGGCCATCGAATAGCCATAGGCACCGGTGGAATGAACCAGCAGCAGATCCCCGCTTTTGTATGGCTGAAGCAGAATGTTTTCCCCAAGCAGATCCCCGCTTTCGCAGCACTTGCCGGCAATGGTCACGGTTTCTGTTTTTTCGCTGTCCATATTGGTGGCGATATCAAAAGAATAGTCAGCCTGATAAAGAGCAGGGCGGATGTTATCGGTCATGCCGCCATCGATAAAAATGTATTTGCGGTTCTGGGTTTCCTTTAAAAAGCCAATCTCATACAGCTGATATCCCGCTTCGGCAACGATCGAACGGCCTGGTTCGATGCAGATCGTCTCAAATGAAAGATTCAGACGTTCTTTTTCCAGTTCGGCCTGGTGGACGATCTCCTGACAGATTTCGGCAATGGAAACAGGATGATCGGCATCGGTATACCAGACACCAAAGCCGCCGCCAAAATCAAGCGTGCGGGTAACCAGTCCAAAGGCATCTTCAAAGTCCCGCGCAAACTGGCAGACCTTTGTAATTTCGACCTTGAAGGCATCTTTTTCAAAAATCTGAGAGCCGATGTGGGCATGGAAGCCATCAAAAGAAATACCAGGGACAGCCTGCAGCACGGAAACCACCTTGGCAATTTCATCCATTTTCAGAATCGAGATGCCAAATTTTGAATCGACATAGGCGGTCTGAATGTATTTATGGGTATGGGCTTCAACCCCTGGGTTGATGCGCAGCACGGTTTTGATCTGACAGCGTTCAAATTCGGGTTTCTGTTTTAAAGAAGCCAGAAGCTCAGCCTCCATCAGGTTATCGACCACAATGGTTCCAACACCAAGTTTCAGAGCCATTTCCAGCTCCTGAACAGACTTGTTATTGCCATGGAAGTAGACTTTGCTTAAATTAAAGCCGGCTTTACAGGCAGTGTAGAGCTCACCGCCGCTGACCACATCCAGGCCAAGACCGTATTGAGCGCAAAGCTTGTACATCGCAATACAGGAAAACGCTTTGCTGGCATACAGAACCGATGTGTTGAACTTCTCACTTTGAAAGTTGTCGACGAATTCTTGCATGCGATCTTCAAGAGCGGCCTGATCGTAAATATAAAGTGGTGTATGACAACGCCTTGCTAATTCTGTGACGCTGACATGGCCGATCAGAGCCTGCCCGTTTCGGATTTCAATTCCGTTCTTCATAAATCTCCCTCCAAAAAAAAGCAGTGAAATAGATCGACTATCTCACTGAAGAACATTCTCATCGGTGGTGATAGCCCTCCTACAAGCGGTCTTGTAGACAGTCCAGAAGATATTTTCCGCTGGCCCACCGGATTTCCACGCCTGAAAATCCAGTTCGGCACCTTTGCTTAATGCCAGGTCAGGCGCCTGCCGGCTTCCTTGACATCAGTCATTGGTGCAACCTCTATCGCTTTTCTTTTGTCCAATCTTACCCGGAATTTGAATGAATACAAATAATTGAGCCACAATTCGATCAAAATTCCGGAAAACGCCTAAAAAAGATGGGAAATTCGACTCAATTTTTGAAACGGAATCGAAAAAAAGCCAGACCCGAAAGGCCTGGCAAAGGAATATGAATTTAATTTTGAATCGATCCTTTTTCTAGCGGACAGATTTCAGATCTTCAAAGGCTCTGGCATTGACGCCGCGCACCATGCCCTGTAATTCACGGGCCGAAATACGGCGGGCACCATGAGAGATGACAGAGTTTTGAATCAGAGCATCACTCGTGGCGGCGATGCATTCAAACTTACCGCGCAGATCGTGTACTTTCTTTTCAATATAGCTGTCGGCCGTCATGCCGGCTGGCGTATAAACAATCGAAGAAGAGCCATTGCGGGTGTTAGAGCCATGAGAGCCTTTCTGTTTGGTGCCATCAAAGACAATGATCATCGACCAGCCCCGATAGCCCTGGTAGTTGACCAGCATGCTGATGAGCTCCTCACGGGCCGAATGCAGACTCTTGGCCGCCAGGGCTTTCAGCTCTGGCCATGAGTAGATCATGTTATAGCCATCAACAAGCAGACAGATCGGCAGATTGGAGAAGTTCTTTACACTGGCCGGTTCCAAAGACAGTTCGGTCCGCTTTTTGTGAGAGGCCGGTGCTTTCTTTTCGTTGCGGTTGGCACCGCCGGCATTGCCAAAGGCCCGACGCAGTTCTTCGTCACTGACTTTACCAGAATTGACGGAGAAACTTTCAATCGACTGGCGGGTATCAATTGGAATGTGAAGATGATCTTCAACTTCATCCCATTCGACAATCGTTCCACTGCCATTGGAGCAGAAAACGGAAGCGGCGGGATTGCGACGATCTGCTGCCGGATCATAGCCAATCTGTTCAATGATCGTCTCACTTTCCTGGCAGACGTCATAGCCGCTGGTTTCACTGGCAAACGAGGCAGTTCCTTTGGAAGCCCGGGCCAGTTCTTCCTGGAAGTTGAGCAGGGTGCGCACCGGACCGCGGCCGGTAATCAAGACCATGCCATTTTCCAGCTCTTTGACTTCAACGGAAGCCTTGCGTACGTCCAGCTGATAGAGCACTTTGGACAGATGTTCATTCGGCACGTGAATTTCAAAAGAGAAATACGGTTCAAGCAGAATATTTTCTGCTTTCATCAAACCCTGGCGTACGGCTCGATGCGTGGCCTGGCGGAAGTCCCCACCGGACGTATGTTTCTGGTGGGCGCGTCCATTGACCAGTGTGATTTTGACATCGGTCAGTTCTGAGCGGGTTAATACCCCTGGAATTTTCCAGTCCGCCAGAGCGGATAAAATCAGACGCTGCCAGTTGAGCGAGAGAATGTCGCGGGGAACTTTCGACGAGAAAGTCAGACCCGAATTGCGCTCACCCGGCTCTAAAAGCAGATGGACTTCTGCATAATGGCGTAATGGTTCGAAGTGGCCATAGCCGAAGACTTCATCCGCGATGGTTTCTTTATAGACAATCTTGCCCGGTCCAAATTCGACCTGGAAGCCGGATTTTTCGAGAATTTTCTTTTTGAGGACTTCTTTTTGAATCGAGCCCATTAAATGAATGGAAATCGCCTGCGTCTGTTCGTTGAATTCAACCTGCAGGGAAGGATCTTCCATCATCAGTACTTTCATCCAGCCCATCATCTGCACCGGATCGATACCTTCGGGCAGAATCAGTTCGTAATACAAAGCCGGGGAAAGCAAAGCTTTTGGCTTGGCCGTTTCAAAGCCAAGGCCGTCACCTGGCAGCAGATCTTTTAAGCCTTTGACCGAAACAACTTCACCGGCTTTTGCTTCAGGAACAGACTGGAAGCCTTTGCCCTGATAAATCCGGATCTGGTCGACTTTCTGATCATTGATGATTTCTTTGGCTTTTAAAACGCCGCCGGTAATTTTGAGATGAACGATCGGCATCGAGGTTTCATCAGTGGTGACTTTAAAGACACGGGCACCAAACTGCTCTGGATAGTCTTTGGGCAGGGTAAAGGAGACCAGTGCGTCCAGCAGCTGTTTGATCCCTTCGTTTTTAAGGGCCGATCCAAACAGCACTGGGAACGCCTTGCGTTCCATGACCGCTTTGGCCATCGATTCCTGGCTTAAGGTTTCGGTTTCAAGAAATTCATTGAGCAGATCTTCATCCAGTGAGGCAAACTGTTCAATCCAGTCGTCGGCATCCAGGTCTACGATTCGATCGTCTAATGTACGAAGAGAGTGGATCAGCTCTTCTTTGGATAAATGGGCAGCATCCATTTTGTTGACGAAAAGAATTGCCGGAATCTTGTAGGTTTGCAGGCATTTCCAGATGGTGCGGGTGTGGGACTGGACGCCATCCAGGGCACTGACCAGCACGATTGCGGTATCCAGAACGGATAAGGTCCGCTCCATTTCAGCGGAAAAGTCCGCATGCCCCGGTGTATCAATCAGATTGATCCGGGTGTCTTTCCATTCCAGACCCGCTTGTTTGGAATAGATCGTAATGCCGCGGGCCCGCTCCATTTCGTCATAATCCAGAAAGGCGTCCTGGTGATCGACCCGGCCGGCTTTTTTGAGAATTCCGGCATCCACAAGCATGCTTTCAATACAGGTTGTCTTGCCTGCATCGACATGCGCCAGAATTCCTGTTGTCAGAGTTCTCATTTTTTCAGGTCCGATGGTCTGACGCCTGAGCAGTGCCATCGCTCAGTTTTCATTTCTTTTTTCTCTTGTTCCAGTTCCGGGATTTTATTTTCAAGCTGTTCGAGCTCAAATTCATCCAGGGCTTTGAGCTGATCAATTTTCTTTTTCGGGAAGTCATACACACGGACTTCGCAGTTTTTCATGAAGTAGGTGCGGAAATCATCATTGGACATGCCGTTGAAGTAGTTTTCAATGAGCCGGGCGATGCCGCCATGGGTGGTAATCAGAATGTTTTCCCGCTTAGTCTTACAGGATTCCTTGGTCAGATCGTCCAGGAAGTTATAGACGCGGGCTGCAACATCCAGATAAGATTCGCCGCCTTCAAAAGGCTTGAAGTATTCTTTCTTTTCGGCCTGATAGGTTTCATCTTCACGGCTCAATCCTTCAAAAATCCCGAAGTTCTGTTCGATCAGCCTTTTGTCAACAAGAATGGGAGCCGGGTTGGTCTGGTATTTGCAGACAGCTTCAGCCGTCTGATAGGCGCGTTTCATGGGGGAAGAGTAAATTGCATCAAAGTGAACATTTCCCAGTTTGATGCCAGCGGTAGCCGCCTGACCAACTCCAGTGTGGTCAAGGGGGAGGTCACTGCGTCCTAACACGTGGTTGATTTTGTTACGGCTGGTCTGGCCGTGGCGCATGACATAAAGTTTCATTCAAATGTCCTTTCTGGGTTTCCTGACAGGAAACAGGTATTCAAACTATGATTCCATAGCAGATTTGTATGAGTCAAAACAGAATGACCGCAGAGATCCGTTCATCAGAAGTCATCAGGCTATCGCCATTTCTGCAAGGGGTACCAGAAATGGAACAGAAAAGTCAGGAGATAGTTCAACATGGACTGCCTGAATGAAAAGCCTGAAGCGGCGGGGGGCTGGATCTGCGATCCTGTTATTGTTTATTTTAAGCGAAATGAAAATCAAAATCGCTTAATTTCAGTTCCTCTCTTCAAGAATACCTGAGATTGAAAGAGTTAGCAGAAACTGAAAAAATGAAAATCGGATTGCCTGAAAAATTGCAACAAAACAGACCGGAAAACAGAGAAAAATATAAATCAAATCGTTTTATAAAATGGTGCCCGCTCTGACAAAAGTCAATGAAAACCCCACCCGCCGCAAATTCCAGAGCTAATGCTCTTCAGCCAGCGTCGATTCCTTTGCAGGATAGATAGCTCGATCTGGTGCAGGATAGAGAATTCGATCTGGATAAGGCAGGCGGGCATGGAGGCTGGAAAGACTGGCCAGCGATAGGTATAAAAAAACCACGACTGTATTGGAATACAAGTCGTGGTATTGTGTTCTACTGGTGGATCCTTAGGGATTCGAACCCTAGACCCACTGATTAAGAGTCAGTTGCTCTGCCAACTGAGCTAAGGATCCAGTAACTACCTCACTATATTAGCACAGTCGAAATGAAATTCAAGTCAGAATTCATAAATATTTGTGCTGATGTGGTGAGCTGTCCAGGCAAGCCGCGGCTTTCCTTGCGACTTGATTATTCTAGCAGAACTTCTTCAAAAGATGCAAGTCGTTGATCCTGACTTTTTTGGAGGTTCGAATCCTCAAGGCAGAAAGACCAGATCAAAGAGACAAAGAAGAGTCTGGAGACAGTCTGTTACTGGCAAAGAGACCAGGAATGGAAAGATTTCCTCGAATGCGGAAAAAGTCGATCTTGTCGGAAAAGGAGAGGATGCTATAGTCAAGATAACGAGCATTCAGACCAAAACTGAATGAGGAGGATACATGGCACGTTTAGGAATTTCCGTTTACCCGGAACATGATTCAATGGAAAATATCAAGGCATATATTGATCTTGCCAGCAAGTATGGCTTCTCCCGGATCTTCTCCTGCCTGCTTTCTGTTGAAGGAAAAACCAAAGAACAACTGATTGAAGAATTCCGCGATCTCAACGACTTCGCCCATGAAAAGGGCATGGAAGTCTTTCTGGACATCGCTCCCTATGTCCTGAAACGGCTTGGCGTAGAATGGAACGATCTGCAGTTTTTCAAAGATATGCATGCCGACGGCATCCGTCTGGACGAAGGATTTACCGGCATGGAAGAATCATTAATGACCACGAACCCACAGGGTCTGAAGATCGAACTGAATGCCAGCCCGCTCAATGATTACATTGATAACGTCTGCAGTCACCATCCGGATCGCGCGCACTTAACCACCTGCCACAACTTCTACCCAATGCGCTATTCCGGTCTGTCTCTGGACCATTTCCGCAAATGCAATGAGAAAATCAAAGCCAACAATCTGCCCATCGCTGCCTTTATCGGCTCCAACAATCCCGAGGCTTTTGGTCCCTGGCCAGTCAAGGAAGGTCTGGTTACTTTAGAAGACCACCGTGATCTGCCCATTGATGCCCAGGCAAGACTGCTCATTGCGGAAGGCAATGTGGACGATATCCTGATTGCCAACTGCTATCCAACTGAAGAAGAGCTCAAAGAACTCTCCAAACTCCAGCCGGGAATTTTGAACATTAAACCAGTTCTTGAAAAAGAACTGACCGAAGTCGAACGCAAGATTCTCTATGAACATCCACACTTTGTCCGCGGCGATATGTCTGAATACAGTGCCCGTTCGACCATGCCGCGCATCACATTCGCCGATGAAAGCATCGCTCCTGCAAACAACCGCCCAATCAAACGCGGTGATCTGATCATTTTCAACGATGGTTATGGCCGTTATAAAGGTGAGCTGCATGTGGTTTTAAAAGATATGCCTGCAGATGAGCGCAAAAATGTCATCGGTCATATCCCGCCAGAAGAAATGCACCTGCTCGATGCCCTGAAACCATTTGCACCATTCAAGGTCATTGAGTAAGAAATCCAGACCACAATCTGAAAAGATCTGTTACAACCGAACACAACACATTCAAAGAGTCCGAAAAACCGGGCTCTTTTTCATTGCCTGATAATGGACGCCTGATAACGAACAGCATTTAGTCAGGCGACAGATAGAAACTATAAGCCAGAGAGCAGAGTACGTAAGGATTCACAGATAAAAGCCTGGCTTGCAATGACTTACAATAATAGGAAAATACACGAGTGGTTCAAAGAATCAGACAGACTTCCTGATCGACAGACAGACCAAAGCTGCAAGCCAGGTAAGTCCAATTCGTAGTCGGTCAGGCAGAGGGAGGAAATCAATATGGTTGTGACAACACTTGGCTATATCTGCCATCAGGATCAGGTGCTCATGCTGCACCGGGTCAAGAAAAAGCACGATATCAATCAGGATAAATGGATCGGAATTGGTGGAAAGCTGGAAAATGGCGAAACGGTTCTGACCTGCATGAAACGCGAATGCAAAGAAGAAACCGGCCTGGACTGGAAAGATCCGACCTTGCGGGCCATCATTACGTTCAACTTTCGAAAGAATCCCGAAGATGAACTGTTTTCGGAACTGATGTTTCTGTATACGGGCAGTGACTATGAAGGCAATCTTGCAGACTGCCCGGAAGGGGATCTTGTCTGGAAAAACTGGCAGCAGATCCGCGAGTTGAATCTGTGGAAAGGCGATCTCATTTTCCTTTACTACATGCAGACCTCAATGCCGCTTTTCTATATGGAACTTAACTACCTGGGAGATACGCTGATTTCGGCTACCCTCAATGACCAACCAGTGGATCTTGAGGATCTAAGATGGAATTAACCGGATTAAATTAACCAGACTGAAACATGAAAACGCCTGTCAGAGAAACAGATCCAGACAATCTGCTTCGTTCTGACAGGCGTTTTGAGTTGGTTCATTTGTTTTGGATAAATTGATTTTGTTACAGCCAGATGTATTTTGTTGGTTTTGAAATCTTATGTTCCAGGACTAAGCCGGAGTGACCAGAGCCCCATGTTTCTTTTTGAGCTTTTTGATCGTGATCTGGTAGACCAGCATCAACATGATCATGGCTGAAAGCCAGGCGGAACTTTCCGCAAGCAGGATGCCGGTAAAGCCAAAAATGGATGGCAGCCATAAGACAAAGACCAGTCGGCTGGTAAACTCGAGAATTCCCGAAACCATTGGCCAGAGCGTATCGCCCATGGACTGCAGGGAGGAGCGATAGACCCAGAGTCCGCCTAAGAAGACCATGAAGATGGACAGAATCTGCAGAGAATGCGTTGCGATCGCAACGGCTTCAAGATCTTCATTGCCCATCATCATATGCATCAGGGAATGGCCAAATAACAGACAAAGAACGGCCGCACTCACATTCATCGCCAGGACGATGCCATTGGCAGCCCGCACACCATGTACGATGCGTTCAACTTTTCCGGCGCCAAGGTTCTGACCGGCGTAGGTTCCAGCCGCAAAACCAAATGTAGAGGAGATCTGTTCAAGAATGACAATGACCTTGCTTGCGGCGGCATAGCCGGCTACATACAGCGAGCCAAAACCATTAATGGCAATCTGTAAAATCATGACACCAACAGCAGTAATGGAGTTCATGAGAGCAACCGGAAGAGAGAGTTTGGTGGAATGCAGGAACATTTTTCCATCCCATTTCCAGTCTTCACGGTGCAGATCCAGCCATTCGATTCGTCGCAGACATACAAAGCAATAAACAGCTGAGAAAGCCTGCGCAATGACCGTTGCCCATGCAGCACCGGCAACTCCCATTTGGAAGGTGATCACAAACAGGATATCCAGAATCGTATTGACAAAAAAGGCGATGATCATCGCAGTCAGAGGATGTTTAGAATCACCGAGCGCCCGCAGAATGCCGGAGAAGAAATTGTAGGCCGTACTGGCAATGCTGCCAATAAAGATAATCTGAATGTATAAAGTCGCCTGTTCGAGAATCTGATCTGGGGTGTTCATCCAGGCCAGTAACGATCTGGCTCCCAGGACAGAGACGATCGTCAAAATAACGACCCCGCCAAGACATAACAGCGCCGACATGGTGATGGCCCGTTTTAAAGAGTGTTGATCCCTGGCACCAAAATATTGAGCACTGAGAATCGAAACGCCCTGGGTCAGGCCAATGATAAATCCCAGAACGAGAAAGTTGATCGATCCCGTCGCCCCGACAGCCGCCAGAGCATTCAGCCCGGCACCACGGCCAACGACGACCGTATCTACAAAGTTATAGAGCTGCTGCAGGACGTTTCCAAACAACAGCGGCAGACCAAAACGCAGAATCAGTTTTCCGGGGGAACCCTGCGTCATGTCCATAGTTTTTTCCATATCTGTTCCTTTCTTTTCCTTCTGAAGTAAAGCTTGCCGCACGTCTGAAGACAGATTTTGATCCAATTGGATTCAACTCAATTCTCTGATCTTCAGGAACCTTTCTGGCAAGTACGCCTATTCTAGCAAGCTCAATGATAGATGAAGCCCACAATTCCTGAATTTCCGGAGTTAAAGCGTTTTCATTCCCTGGTGTGGTATTGATTTCAGAAAGTAAAGACGAAGTAAAGAAAAGTGGGAAAGAAAGATTCAGACCAATGGCAAGTGACGATGACAAATGGTCATAAAAGAAGGAGCAGGGAAAAGATTGAAGGGAAGGACGTGCTGGAAAAGCGGGGAGGCGTTGAAAAAGAGTTTGGGCAGGGCTCCTGAAGCATAGAAATTGTCTTTAACCTGAAAACTTTAAAGCATTTTAAAGCAGAATCTGAACTTCAGTCCGTACAATAGAGAAATGTGAACTGAACGTATCCCTGAAAAAGCAATGGATCGCTTGTGAAAAACGGGTAATCCTTGTCAAAATAAGGGAAAATGTCGAAAGATGCATTTCAGTTTGACACAACCGAGTCAATTGAGTATGATGACTCGGTAAGAAATGGAAAGAAGAAGCACCCCTTCTCACCTGATGTATTTTAGATACATGGGTTCGATGCCATTCGAATTCCAAACGATTCGAAAACGGTATACGACGGGTGCGCTCTGCGCCCATTTTTTTATGGATTCATGAAAGGAAGGTATTCAATTATCAATAACCGAAAAGTTGTCCCTAACAATGTCAACGATGATCTCTATAATGAAAAGATTCCATTCCGGGAAGTACTGGTCATCGATGCCAATGGAAAACAATTAGGAGTTAAATCCAGAAATGAGGCTCTGGACATTGCGTACAGACAGAATCTGGATCTGCTTTGTGTGGCTCCTAAAGCTCGTCCAGCTGTCTGCAAAGTCCTCAACTATGGTAAATACCACTTTGAGCAGCAGAAAAAAGAAAAGGAAGCCAAGCGTAAACAGCACACCGTTGAGCTGAAGTCGCTGCGTCTTTCTCCTGTAGTGGATACGCATGATTTTGAAACCAAGCTCCGCCAGGTTCGTAAATGGATTGAGCAGGGCATGAAAGTCAAAATTGATATGCGATTCCGCGGACGTATGATGACGCGTCAGGATGTTGGCCGTCAGATTATGAACGACTTTCTCGAGCAGGTAAAGGATATCGCAGTGGTGGAAAAGAAACCAGCACTCGAAGGTAATGTAATGTCCATTGTCCTTGCACCGCAGAAAAAGAAACAGGCACCAGCGCCTGAAAAGAACTGAACCATAAAGAAGGAGAAATATTCACATGCCAAAAATGAAAAGCCACAGAGGTCTGGCAAAACGTGTTAAAAAAACCGGATCTGGAAAACTGAAAAGACATCACGCTTATACTTCTCATCGTTTCCATGGGAAGACAAAAGACCAGAGACGCCATTTAGCTAAATCTGGAATTGTTGACCACAGCGATTACAAAAGAATCAAAGACATGCTTGTGAAATAAGAGGAGGATTAAGAGAATATGCCAAGAGTAAAAGGTGGAGTAGTCTCCCGTAGAAGAAGAAAAAAAGTCTTAAAGCTTGCTAAAGGTTACTTTGGAAGTAAACATACCCTGTACAAAACTGCCAATGAGCAGGTAATGCACAGCTTTAAATATGCATACAATGACCGTCGTAAACTGAAAGGCAATATGCGTAAAATCTGGATTGCACGTATCAACGCTGCAGCCCGCATGAACGATATTTCCTATTCCAAACTCATGCACGGTCTGAAACTGGCTAACATCGACATCAACCGTAAGATGTTATCCGAAATGGCTATCCATGATGCTGCTGGCTTCACAAAAATCGTTGATGAAGCAAAAGCTGCTCTCGCGAAGTAAGTTTCAACAGACACTTCAGGTCCCAGGTTCTGAGAGATCAGAATCCGGGACCTTTTTTGTTGTCTGAAAAAGGCTGCCTGAAGCAAGCAGGTCAGGCTGTAAGTTCATGGAGTGTCAGAAACTGTCTGATTTTAGGATAAGTAAAGAACTGACACTGAAAATAGTGAATATATCAATTTGAGAGTACCTAAACAAACAGCGTTCATCCTGTAATTTGAATATCAGGATGTCATCTTCCTGTCAGCCTGCCATTTGGATGGTACCATAACATTCAATTGACGTAAGTGTAAATTTTAATTAAAACATAATTCTATGCATAAATCAGAATCAAAGAGCGTAAATCTGAAATAAAAGCATAAATAGTAATAAAACAATAGAAATGTAAGAATAAAATGAAGACCTTAATTGGACTTATATCCTGATGAATAGTAATGTAAGCGAAACAGTACCCTGTCAACGGGATGGAGAGGTGCCAATTGGATGTCACGTGAATTAAAAAGCAACGAGTTCAAAATCATGCTCACGCTGTGGGATTTTAAGGAACCGGCGGCCATTTCAGACTTGCAGGGCCATTACAAGGAGCTCTTTCAGGGCCAGGAACTCAATCGGAATACAGTCAATAACATTCTGACAAGGCTGATCAATAAAGGTTTTGTTGAATTGAAGGGATTTGGCTATTTTAAAAATGCGATTACAAGAGTCTACAGCCCGAAGGTAACCAAAGAAGAGTACATCGCAGACTTTTTTGGTGAAGATGCAGAGAAGATCAACTTTATCGTCTATCTGTTTGGCCAGATCAAAGATAAAGCCAAGCGCAAACTCCTGATCGAAGTGTTAACTGATCAGTTTCTGTCGGAAGACTCTTCTTCGATTATCGACTCTTCGTCCCGTTCAAAATCCAGACCTTCTTTGAGTGAATCCGATCCAGATTTGAAAAAGAAGAATGCCAAGGCTTTGAAGTCCGTCGAGTATGCATCGGTCATTCAAAGACCAGAACTGCCTGGCCAGACAAATATGATGGTTGCTGAAGCGGGAGCATCGTATCAGGCTGCATCAAAACCGAAAGCTTCCAAAATCACCTCTAAAGAGGTCGTTCTTCAGCCAGCAGGACTCGACCCGAATCAGCGCAAAACCTGGCAGGAAAAAATTGGCCGGATCCCGAAGGATGAAGAGCCAGAATCCTGACTGTAAATCTGAAGGTGATGCTAAAGTTTCAGGGACTTGAGATCCAGGGGAATGAAAAAGAGAACAGGATTGGAAAACTGATAAAAAGAACCGATTCCGCTCAAATGGTGAGCAGAGAAAAAGACCAGCCCGCGGGCTGGTCTTTCGTTATTTCGTTCAAATTGATCTGTTGGGACAAGACTGCCCAAAGACTGTTCAGGGATTCCTGGCAGACTCCTTTTTCCAGCCTTCTCCTTTGAAACTAGACGTTGATTTCAGCGGTTAAAGCAGCAGCTTCTGGATGTTTTTCCAGAATTGGATCGACAACATTGCTGAAGAATTCAACCGTCTGTTCGGGTGCGCGGCCGACATACAGGGATGGATTCATTCTGGCCTGCAGATCTTCGAGCGTTAATGGGAAACGATCGTCGTTGGCAATGCGTTCAAGCAGATCGTTTTCCAGACCGAATTCTTTAACCTGACGGGCAGCAGCCATGGAATGAACACGGATGGCTTCGTGCAGTTCCTGACGGTCTCCGCCGGCTTTCACGGCATCCATCATGATGTTTTCCGTTGCCATGAATGGCAGCTCTTTGCGCAGGTCAGCTTCGATGACTTTTGGATAGACAACCAGACCATCAGTGATGTTCAGGTACAGATCCAGAATGGCATCAGCCGCAAGGAAACCTTCCGCAATGGAGATTCGTTTATTGGCGGAGTCATCCAGAGTTCTTTCAAACCACTGAGTGCTGGCAGTCAGCGCCGGGTTCATGGTGTCAGAAATCAGATAGTTAGACAGGGCAGCCATGCGTTCAGAACGCATTGGGTTGCGTTTGTAGGCCATGGCCGAAGAACCGATCTGACCTTTTTCAAATGGTTCTTCCATTTCCTTTTTGTGCTGTAAAAGACGCAGGTCATTGGAGAACTTGTGAGCAGACTGGGCGATGCCGGAAAGAGCCTGGAGCACCTGCGTGTCATATTTACGCGGGTAAGTCTGACCGGAAACCGCAAACCAGTTGTCATAGCCCATCTTGTGGCAGATGCGCTCATCGATTTCAGCAGCTTTGGCACTGTCCCCGTCAAACAGCTCTAAGAAGGAAGCCTGAGTTCCGGTGGTTCCTTTCTGACCGAGCAGTTTTTTGTTTTCCAGCAGCCATTCGATGGTTTCATAGTCCATCACCAGATCCTGAGCCCAAAGCGAAGCACGTTTTCCAACAGTAGTTGGCTGGGCTGGCTGGAAGTGGGTAAAGGCTAAAGCTGGCATATCTTTATAAGTCAGGGCGAACTGTTTTAAACGGGCAAGGACAGCGGCAATCTTGTTTAAAAGCAGTTCAAGACCTTCATGCATGATGATCAGATCGGTGTTGTCACCAACATAGCAGCTGGTTGCACCTAAGTGAATAATGCCTTTGGCATCAGGAGCCTGCAGACCATAGGCATACACGTGGCTCATGACGTCGTGGCGGACAATAGCCTCGCGGGCCTTGGCGTCATCGTAGTTGATGTCGGTGGCATGTTCTTTGAGCTGAGCAATCTGTTCATCGGTAATAGGAAGTCCCATTTCCTGTTCCGCTTCAGCTAAAGCGATCCAGAGTTTACGCCAGGTCTGGAATTTTTTCTCTTCAGAGAAGAGGTACTGCATTTCCTTGCTGGCATAACGTCCGGCAAAAGGGGACTGGTAGACTGTATGGTTACTCATTCGGCATCAAACCCCATCCGGGCGAAGACTTCCTGATAAGCACCTTCTGGATTTCCCAGGTCGCGGCGGAAAGTATCTTTGTCCAGGTGTGCACCGGTTTTGATATCCCAGTAACGGCAGGTATCTGGAGAGATTTCATCAGCTAAAACGATGGTGCCGTCAGCTGTTTTACCGAATTCAAGTTTGAAATCGATCAGTTCAATACCGATTTCTTTAAAGAATTCTTTGAGAACTTCATTGACCTTGAATGCATAGTCAGTGATGGTGTCGATGTCTTCCTGGGTAGCAGCTCCGATGGCTCTTGCCATGTAGGAGTTGATCAGTGGATCGCCCAGATCATCGTCTTTGTAACTGAATTCGAGTGTGGAGCATTTTAGTTCAGTTCCTTCTGGGATACCCAGACGTTTGGAGAATGAACCCGCTGCTTTGTTACGGATAATCACTTCCAGAGGAACAATCTGTACTTTTTTGACTGCAGTTTTGCGGTCATCGATTTCTTCAACTAAATGAGTTGGAACGCCTTTCTCTTCCAAAAGCTTCATCAGGTAGTTAGTCATCCGGTTGTTGATGGCGCCTTTTCCTTTGATGGTGCCTTTCTTCAGACCGTTGAATGCTGTTGCGTCGTCCTTGTAATCCACGATCAGGATTTCAGGATCTTCAGTGCGGAATACTTTCTTTGCTTTGCCCTCGTAGAGCATTTCTTTTTCTTCCATGGTTTTCCTCCTCATAAACGATTTCATTATATCGAGGGGGAAGAGTGATTCAACGAATTGTTGGTTTGAAAGAGAATTATCTATTTCTTTCTGTTTCCATTGGCTTTCAAAGCGACAAGGTGAGTTGATTCTAAGCGTTTTCACAGTGATGCATTGAAATGGCGTCCGCTTTTGTCTAACATGAATCTCGCAGAGAACCTGCAGCTTTTGGAGGATAAAGTTATGGTCATGACTTTAGTGAACAAAAGTAGAATATTGAAAATATGCATCTTTTAGCGTACCTGCAATACCGGTGCGCTTTTTTGACGTCCAATCGAACAGATAACCGAAAAGTTGTCTGCTTATGAGCGGACAAAAGCCAATATGACCCTGAAATTAGTCGTGGTTCGGCTTATACCCTCAAAACGGGTAAGGATCAATCGCCCTCCTTTTTACGACAAAACCACATAGTATTGTAAAACATACTGATACTATGGGAATGAAACGGGATGACGATTGATCTCGATGACAGTTATGGTAATGAAATGGTCGGAAATGGAAATCAATGCCTTCGAAAAATCCGGAAAAATGAAAGCCTTTTAACAAAAACGGCTTTTTTCGGCGGCTTTGATCCTGTCTGTTTTGTTATGGGTTTTGACACCGTTACGGGATTGTCAGACTGTAACCCATAACAAAGACAATGAAACAATCTGAAACAGGTTCCATGAAAAACGATTCCAGATACTCTGGTTTCTCTCTTTGGAATGTAACTGAAACGGATTTGTTTCATTGCGGAATGTCATTTCAAGGGTATATTTCATCACGTAAAGATTTCAGCTGACTGACTGTAGAGCCAGTTTTAAGAAAGGATCAGATAAAGGAAATGGAAAACGCAAAAGTATTGGTTGTGATGGGAAGCAGATCCGATCTTCCTGTCGTTCAGGCATGCCTTGACCAGCTTAAGGATCTTGAAATTCCTTATGAAGCAAGAGTGCTTTCAGCCCACCGCACGCCGGACGCTGTTCTCGAACTGTCCAAAAACGCCGAGAAAAATGGCATTCAAGTCATCATCGCCGCAGCCGGCGGTGCCGCACATTTAGCGGGCGTGCTGGCCAGCTCAACCATTCTGCCCATCATCGGGATTCCAATGCAGACCAGTGCCCTGGGCGGTATGGACTCCTTATTGTCCACCGTACAGATGCCAGCCGGTGTTCCGGTTGCAACCGTAGCCATCGGTAAAGCCGGTGCCAAAAATGCCGCAATTTTAGCCGGCCAGATGATCGCTTTAAGCGATCCGGCTTTAGCTGAGCGCATCCGCACCTTCAAAGCCAATCAGGCCGCAAAAGTTCTGGAAGGCTCCAGACTGGAGGAAGAGGAATGAATACCCGGCGCCTGATCAAAAAGAAACCGGCGTATCAGATTGAAAGCCAGTCGATGCAGCAGACTTTAATCAAAGATCTGTCGCTCGATCCGGATTTCAGCTTAGAGATGTATGTCATTTATGACATTTTCAATGCCGATGACAACGACATTGCTCTGCTTGAAGAAAACGTCATTGCCGAACCGGCTGTCGATGAAGTGTTAGAGTCTGTCGATACCACAGGCAAGAGCGTTCTGGCCTTTGAATATCTGCCAGGCCAGTATGACCAGCGCGCAGATTCTGCCATGCAGTGTCTGATGCTGCTCAACAATAAAAAAGATGTCCGCATTCACTCGGGTACCCTGATGGTCATGGACCATGTAAGTGACGACCAGCTGGCCGCCATCGAACATTACATGATCAACCCGGTTGAATCCCGCAAGAAAAACATGGACATCCTGGACGACTCTCAGAATGTCGCCATTCAGGATGTACCAGTTCTTGAAGGCTTTATCGACTACGACAAAGATCAGCTGGATGCCATGCGATCTTCCCTGGGTCTTGCCATGTCTTTAGAAGATCTGGCGTTCATCCAGGACTACTTCAAAAACCAGGAACACCGCAATCCAACCATGACAGAAGTCCGGGTTCTCGATACGTACTGGTCTGATCACTGCCGTCACACCACATTCGAGACCATTCTCAAGGATGTTCATTTCAACAACGAAACCTTCAACGAACAGATTGAAGCCGCATGGAATACGTACCTGGATCTGCGTAAAGAAAACAACCGCACTGAAAAGCCGGTGACTCTGATGGATCTGGCCACCATTGCCGGCCGCACCTTACGCAAACGCGGCAAACTCGATGACCAGGAGGTCAGCGATGAAATCAATGCCTGCTCCGTGGAAGTGGAAGTCGATGTCAATGGTGTCAATGAGCCATGGCTGCTGATGTTCAAAAACGAAACCCACAACCACCCAACCGAAATTGAACCATTTGGTGGGGCTGCCACCTGCATCGGTGGTGCGATCCGTGACCCGCTGTCCGGACGCAGCTATGTGTATCAGGCAATGCGTATTACCGGTGCTGGCGATATCAACGCCCCATTATCCGAAACGCTCGAACACAAACTCCCCCAGTCTAAAATCTCCAAAACAGCTGCCCGCGGTTACTCCTCTTATGGAAACCAGATCGGTCTGGCGACCACTTACGTTGAAGAAATCTTCGATCCTGGCTATGTCGCCAAACGCATGGAAGTCGGCGGCGTTGTTGGCGCCGCACCAAAAAACAATGTCAAACGCGAAAAACCAGCTGCTGGCGATGTGATTGTTTACATCGGTGGTGCAACGGGTCGTGATGGAATTGGCGGTGCAACCGGTTCTTCCAAAGAACACAACGATACCTCGCTTGATACCTGCTCTTCTGAAGTCCAGAAGGGTAACGCGCTGATGGAGCGTAAACTGCAGCGTCTGTTCCGCAATCCAGATGCGACCCGCCTGATCAAGAAAGCCAACGACTTTGGGGCCGGCGGTGTTTCGGTTGCTGTTGGTGAACTTGCCGATGGTCTGATCATCGACCTGGATGCCGTTCCTGTGAAATATACCGGTCTGGATGGAACCGAACTGGCGATTTCCGAAAGCCAGGAACGTATGGCTGTCTGCATTGCCAATGAAGATCTCGATGCGTTCCTCAAAGAATGCGAAAAAGAAAACCTGAACGCGATTAAAGTGGCTGATGTCATTGAAGAACCACGCCTGATCATGAACTGGCGCGGCGACACCATTGTCGATCTTGACCGTCACTTCCTTGATACAAACGGTGTCCGTCAGGAAGTGGAAGCCATCATTGAACCAGGCGAAGAAGCCTGCAGCCCATTTGCGGCAAAAGAAAACGCCAATGCCAAGACTCTCAAAGAGGTCTTAGTGGAAGCCAATACGGCTGACCAGAGTGGCCTGTCTGAAATGTTTGATGCCTCCATCGGTAAGAGCACCGTTCTCATGCCATTTGGCGGTAAAACGCAGCACACACCAGAAATTGGTTCGGTTCAGAAACTGCCAGTCGATGGATTTACCACAACCTGCTCCTTAATGACCTATGGCTTTGATCCAAAACTGTCTCGCTTCTCGCCATGGCTTGGATCCCAGTATTCCGTCATTGAAGCCCTGGCAAGACTGGCTGCTTTAGGTGCAGACCCATTTAAAGCAAGACTCTCCAACCAGGAATACTTTGAACGCCTCAATAAAGATCCTGAAAAATGGGGCTATCCATTACAGGCTCTGCTTGGTCTTGTCAAAGCCCAGCTTGAATTTGAAACCCCGGCCATCGGTGGTAAGGACTCCATGTCCGGAACGTTCAATGATCTCCACGTTCCACCAACACTGATCACCTTTGCGGTCACTACAGCCAAAACCGATGACATCGTTGTCGGTGAATTTACTGGTGCCAATCATCCGGTTTATCTGCTCAAACACCAGCCGCTTGAGAATGGTGAGCCTGATTATGAAGCCCTGCGTGAAAACTTCAGATCCTTTGCCAAAGCCCATAAGGAAGGCAAAGTTCTCTCAGCCCGCACGGTTAAAGATGGCGGTATTGGCGCAGCCGCTGCCATCATGAGTTTTGGTAACGAAATTGGTGTAGACATCAAAACCGATGAACCATACAGCTTCAACCTTGGATCTTTACTCGTTGAAACAAGTGAACCAGTCGAAGAGAAAAACTGGATCCGTCTTGGCACAACCAATGATTCCAATACAATTGCCATCAACGAAGAAACCATGACCATTCCAGAAGCCTATGCAGTATGGACTTCCCGCTATTCCGGTCTGTATCCACGCACAGTCGCCCATGAAGAGGTTGAAATTGATACGCCACTGGCAAAAGGCGAACGCCGCTATTCCAAAGTCAAAGTGGAAAAACCAGTCGTTGTCATTCCAGTCTTCCCAGGTCAGAACTGTGAAATCGATACCGCCGCAAAATTCAGCCGTGCCGGAGCAGATGTTCACACCGTTGTCTTCAACAACCTCGATGTTGACCACATCACTGAATCGATTGACAAGCTGGCTTCTGAAATTGAAAAAGCTCAGATTTTCATGGTTGTCGGCGGTTTCTCGCTGGCTGACGAACCAGATGGATCCGGTAAATTTATCGTTTCCGTTCTGCGCAACCCGAAAATTAAAGCCGCTCTCAATACGATGCGCGCCAATGAAGGTCTGATTCTGGGGATCTGTAATGGATTCCAGGCTCTGGTTAAATCCGGTCTGCTGCCATTTGGTGATCTGGATAAAGAGGGAAGTGAACTGGCAACCCTGTTCCATAACGACATCAACCGTCACGTCTCCCATGTGGCCAGAACCCGTATCACTTCCAACAAGTCTCCATGGCTTCAGGAATTCGAACCGGGCCAGATCCATTCCGTTGCAATTTCCCATGGCGAAGGAAAATTCATGGCGGATCCAGAACTGCTCAAATCTCTGGCTGAAAACGGTCAGATTGCAACCCAGTATGTCGGCGAAAACGGCAATCCAACCATGGATGGCGAAGACAACCTCAACGGATCCAACCTGGCCATTGAAGGCATTCTGAGCGCCGATGGCATGATCTTTGGCAAAATGGGTCACTCCGAACGATATGAAGACGGCCTGTTCCAGAACATTGCCGGTGACCGCGATCAGAATATCTTCGCTTCCGGTGTTCACTTCTTCACCCATGAAGGAGAAGAAAATTGAAGTCCCATCAGAATTCAGCCGGTTTAGCCGCGGCGTGGAATGTTTCGGATGCCTCGAGTGTTGTTTACTATCTGCTGCATGGCCTGCAGCATCGAGGCTCCGACAGCGCCGGCATTGCCAGCGGCGATGGACAGACCGTCAAAGTCTATAAGAGCTTTGGCATGCTTGCGGAAAGCTTCAATCCTGAAAAACTGGCTGAACTGGATGGTCAGTACGCGTTAGGTCAGGTCCGAATGGCCACCGAAAGCGATATGGGAACCGCAAACCTGCAGCCGATGATGGTCAGAGCTCACCAGGGCTCCTTTGCGATCGCAACCGCCGGCATGATTTCAAATGCCCCAAGTCTTCGTAAACATATGGAAGCTGACGGCCTGATCTTCCAGGGCACTTCCGATGCGGAAGTTATCACCCATCTGATTCAGATGGCCCCGGGCAAGCTGGTCGACAAAATCGAAACTGCAACCCAGATTCTCAAAGGCCCTTACGCCTTTATCCTGATGACCCGCCACACGATGTACGCGGTGGTCAGCAGACTGGCGATCAGTCAGCTGTATTACGTGCCCTATCAGGATGGTTACCTGTTTGCATCGGAAACTTCAGCATTTGGCATGTTTGATGTCGGCAAGCCCATTGCCATCGAGCCAGGACAGATGATTTTCCTGGGCCGACATGGCTTTACGACTCGACAGATGGATGTCGGAGCGAAATATCCATGCGCGATGGAGGCGGTTTACTACTCCAGAGAAGATTCGCTGTTCAAAGATCAGTCGGTGCATAAAATCCGTCAGAAACTTGGCGCGGCTTTAGCCAAAGGGGAAAGCGAAAAAGCCGATATTGTCATCGGTGTGCCCGATACGGCCATCTCGGCAGCTGCCGCTTTTGCCAGAGAGCTGAAAATTCCATATGAAATCGGTCTGATCAAAAACCGGTATGTCGGCTCGACATTCGTCAAACCGATCAAGGAACAGAAGGAAGAAGAAATCAAAACCCGCCTGAATGCGATCAGCTCGATTGTCAAAGGCAAATCGGTCTTCCTGGTCGATGACTCGGTTCAGAAAGGCAATACGGCTTCCTACCTTTGCCGGCTGTTAAAAGAAGCCGGAGCGAAAGAAGTCCATCTGCGCATTGCGGCTCCAGAGATTGATCATTCGTGTTTCTATGGCACGGAATACATTGAACAAAGCAAGCTGATGGCGGCAAATTACGATCTCGATGAGATGAAAGAGCTGTTCCATGCAGATTCACTTCGCTTTTTGAAACTTGAAGATTTTGAAGAAGTTTTAGGGGATTCGATCTGTACCGCCTGCATGAGCGGTCGGTATTTTGGCAAACTTTACGACTATGACCCTGGAAAGGAAAACTGAAATGGCAGATCAATATAAAGCAGCTGGCGTCGATTTAGAAGCTGGCTATGACAGTGTCCGCCGCATCAAATCGCATGTGGCCCGCACCAAAGTTCCTGGCGCGATCGATTCGATCGGCGCATTTGGCGGCATGTTTGACTTAAAAGAAGCCGGCCTGCACGATCCGGTTCTGGTTTCCGGAACCGACGGCGTCGGCACCAAACTGATGCTCGCTTTTGAAATGGACAAACATGACACCATCGGCATCGATGCCGTGGCGATGTGTGTCAACGATGTTCTCGTTCAGGGAGCAGCCCCGCTGTTTTTCCTGGATTACATCGCAGTCGGCAAAAACCATCCGGAAGTGATCGAACAGATCGTTAAAGGTGTAGCCGATGGCTGCGTTCAGTCCGAATGTGCTCTGATCGGCGGTGAAACCGCTGAAATGCCGGATATGTATGATGTTCATCATTATGATCTGGCTGGCTTCTGTGTGGGCGGTGTTGATCGCGACAAACTGCTGACTAATGAAAAAGTCAAAGCGGGCGACGTGCTGATCGGCCTGCCATCTTCCGGTGTTCATTCCAACGGCTTCTCACTGGTGCGCAAGGTTCTGTTTAAAGACAACCACCTGGATGCCCATGCTGAATTTGAAGAACTGGGCGGCAAGCGACTGGGCGATGTTTTGCTGGAACCAACCCGCATTTACGTCAAACCTGTAAAACACCTCTTTGGTAAAGCCGACCTGCACGGTATGGCCCACATTACCGGCGGTGGTTTCTTCGAAAATATTCCACGGATGCTGCATGAAGGTCAGGGTGTATCGATCAACCTCGACAGCTTCCCAAGACCAGCAATCTTTGACTTCATCCAGAAACGTTCCAACATTACCGAACAGGAAATGTACAACGTCTTCAACATGGGGATCGGTTTTGTCATTGCGGTTGACCCCTCTCAGGCCGCTCTCGTTCAGGATCTGCTCAAAGAAGTCGGCCAGGACAGCTATGTGATTGGTGAAGTCACCGATTCTGGAAAGGTAGAACTGCATCGATGAACGCGATCGTTTTTGCTTCCGGAAGCGGAACCAATTTTGACGCGCTGGTTAATGTCAGCAGACAGGGAAAACTGGATGTCGATCTGGTCGGCGTTGTCTGCGATAAAGAACATGCACCAGTTCGTCAGAAGGCAGTCAACTATGGACTGCCGGAGCGCTGGTTCAATCCGAAAGCCTATGCCAATAAGGCGGAATATGAAAAAGCCATTCTCGAATGGCTGGATGAGCTGGATGTGGAAATGGTCATCCTTTCTGGCTATATGCGCATCGTTGGCAAGACTTTATTAGAAGCCTATCCAAACCGGATCGTCAATCTGCACCCGGCCCTGCTGCCTAACTTTCCAGGCGCCCATGCCATTCTCGATGCGTATGAGGCCAAAGTGCCTCAGACGGGTGTGACGGTTCACTACATTGATGAAAACATCGACAGCGGACCGATCATTATTCAGGAGCCAGTGGTTATTGATCCCACATGGAGTCTCGACCAGCTCGAGACAGCGGTTCATGCCAAGGAATACGACCTGTTCTATCGCGGCATTAACCAGGCAGCCAAAGACATTGCAGCCCTGAAATCTAACGATTAACCTGCTGCAGGCAATTTCAGACGCATACCAGCCCCAAAAGGGGTAAGCGTAAAGAAATTTACAAACCAACAAGTTTTAAACGGACGAAATTTCTAACCAATGAAATTTCAACACAGTCAACATGCAGATGGATTGAATCTATCTTGCATTCCAACGATTCAGACCAACTCTGCTTCGAGAGATCTGGCGGATTTGTCGAAGCAGATTTCCTTATAGACAAGATGGAATTGTCATGGAACTTACCCATGCGGTTTTAATCCTCTGTACATGGTTTTGACTCCATACAGATGGATTTGATCCTCTATAAATTCCCATATAAATATGGAACACAGATGGACCATTTCTGCAGGGATCCAGGACAATCAAGAAATCAGAAGAGGAGAGACTATGAAAAGAGCACTGATCAGCGTTTCCGACAAAACAGGCCTGACCGATTTTGCGGCTGGACTTCAGAAAGCCGGATACGAAATTATTTCCACCGGCGGTACCCGCAAGGCACTGGAAAATGCAGGTATTTCTACGATTTCAATTTCCGATGTAACAGGCTTTCCAGAAATCATGGATGGCCGTGTAAAAACCTTACATCCAAACGTACATAGCGCTCTGCTTTGTGTCAGAGACAACCCTGACCATGTCAGACAGATTGAAGAACTGGGCATCCAGAACATTGATCTGGTTTGCGTCAACCTGTATCCATTTAAAGAAACCGTTCAGAAACCAGGTGTTACCCACGAAGAAATTATCGAAAACATCGATATCGGTGGACCAAGCATGCTGCGCTCCGGATCCAAGAACTACCGCTATATTCCTGTCATCTGCGATCCTGCTGACTACGATAAAGTTCTCGAAGAAATCAATACTTTAGGCGAAACAACACTCGAAACCCGTGAACGTCTTGCCGCTAAAGTTTTCCGTCACACAGCCCGTTATGACACCATGATTGCTGACTACCTGACTAAGAAAACTGGCGAACAGTTCCCAGAAAGCATGACCATTACGTTCGACAAAGTACAGGATCTGCGTTATGGCGAAAACCCACACCAGCATGCTGCTTTCTATAAAGGCATGAATCCTCAGTATTCTCTTGCCAACGCCAAACAGCTGCATGGTAAAGAACTGTCCTACAACAACATTCAGGATGGCAACGCCGCTATCGAAGTTCTCAAAGACTGCCAGGGCCATAAAGCTGCCGTTGGTCTGAAACACATGAACCCATGTGGTGTCGGTATTGGTGAAACCATCAATGAAGCCTGGGATAAAGCTTACGATTCTGACCCTGTTTCCATTTTCGGCGGTATCGTTGCCCTTAACGATGAAGTCGATGAAGAACTGGCTGAAAAATTAAGCAAGATCTTCCTGGAGATCATCATTGCGCCAAAATTCTCCGATGCAGCTCTGGAAATTCTGACTCGCAAGAAAAACATCCGTCTGCTCGAACTGGATACAACCTTAGAACCAAACAACACCCTCAAATACACCAACGTCAACGATGGTCTGCTCGTTCAGGATATGGATACTCACCATGTCAAAGTGGAAGATCTCACCTGCCCAACTGACCGCAAACCAACTGATGAAGAACTCGAACAGCTGCTCTTTGGCTGGAATATCGTTAAACACGTAAAATCCAATGCGATCGTACTGGTCAAAGACAACCAGACCATCGGTGTTGGTGCCGGCCAGATGAACCGTGTCGGTGCAGCTAAGATTGCCATTGAACAGGCTGGCGAAAAAGCCAAAGGTTCCGTTATGGCTTCTGATGCCTTCTTCCCAATGCCAGACACTGTTGAAGAAGCCGCAAAAGCTGGCGTAACTGCCATTATTCAGCCAGGTGGATCCATTAAAGACCAACTGAGCATTGATGAATGCAACAAGAACGGAATTGCCATGGTCTTCACCGGCGTCCGTCACTTCAAACACTAATCAGGTGCATCCTATGAAAATTCTTGTAATTGGAAAGGGAGGAAGAGAGCATGCCTTAGCGCTGGCTGCTTCCAAGTCCCCTTTATGCACTGAACTTTTTGCAGCACCAGGCAACCCGGGCATGGCAGAAATTGCCACCCTGGTGCCAATTGATGACAGCAAAATCTCTGAACTGGCCGACTTTGCGGCCGAAAACGGCATCGATTTCACGATCGTCGGTCCGGAAAATGCCCTGGCTGATGGCATCGTGGATGAATTTATGGACCGTGGGCTGAAAATCTTTGGCCCAACCAAAGCAGCCACGCAGGTTGAAGCTTCTAAAGACTTTGCCAAAGGGCTGATGAAAAAACACAACATTCCAACCGCTGGCTACCAGACGTTTACCGACTATGATGCAGCCGCAGCCTATGTCAAAGAACATGGCGCTCCGATTGTCATCAAGGAAAACGGCCTGAAAGCCGGTAAGGGTGTAACCGTAGCCATGAAGGAAGACGATGCTCTGGACGCTTTAAAAATTGCCTTTGAAATTCCTGGCAACAGCGTGGTCATTGAAGACTACCTGGAAGGCTTTGAATTCTCGTTAATTGCCTTAGTGAACGGCGAAAACGTTTATCCATTAGAATGCGCCCAGGACCACAAACGCGTCGGTGATGGCGATACCGGTCCAAATACCGGTGGTATGGGAAGTTATTCTCCAGTGAAGAAAATCACCCCGGAACTGGTTGAAGAAACCATGGAAACCATCATGAAACCAATGGCCAAAGCCCTTGTTGAAGAAGGCTGCCCATTTACTGGTTTCCTGTATGGCGGTCTGATGGTCACTGACGAAGGACCACAGGTCATCGAATTCAACGCCCGCTTTGGCGACCCGGAAGCTGAAGTCATTCTGTGCCGTCTGGAAAGCGATTTTGTCAAAGCCATTCTGGATGTCATGGATGGCAAAGAACCGGAACTGACCTGGACAGACAAAACCAGCCATGGTGTCGTTCTGGCCAGTGAAGGCTATCCGGCTGGTTCGACCAAAGGTGCTGTCATTGATGGTGTAGATACTGTTGATGGTCTGGTTTACCACATGGGAACCAAAACAGATGATGGCAAGCTGTTAACCAACGGCGGCCGCGTGCTGATGGTCGTAACTCTGGCTGACAAGCTGGAAGATGCGATGGCTAAAACATATGAAGAAGTAAAAAAGGTGAACTGCGACAAGCTGTTCTACCGTACTGATATTGGAAGAAAGGATCTTGTAGATGGCGAAAACTGATTTAGAGATTGCTCAGGAGTGTGTCCTGGAGCCGATTGATGAAATTGCAAAAAAAGCAGGCATTGACCCGGCTGCCATTGAACCCTATGGCCGCAACAAAGCCAAAGTAGACCTCAATGTTCTTGATCTTGAAGACCGTAAAGATGGCAAACTGATTCTGGTTACTGCCATCAACCCAACCAAAGCTGGTGAAGGCAAATCCACGACAACTGTAGGTCTTGGCGATGCGCTCAACCTGTTAGGTAAAAATGCGATGATGGCTCTGCGCGAACCTTCTTTAGGCCCAGTATTTGGTCTGAAAGGCGGTGCTGCCGGCGGTGGATACGCTCAGGTTGTTCCTATGGAAGATATCAACCTGCACTTCACTGGTGACATGCATGCGATCACAACAGCCAACAACCTGCTGAGTGCCATGATTGACAACCATCTTTACCAGGGCAATGAACTCAACCTCAATCCTGAAAAAATCAGCTTCAAACGCTGCCTGGATATGAACGACCGCACTCTGCGTCAGGTAGAAATCGGATGCGGTGCCAAAGTTAATGGTATCGAGCGCACTGATGGCTTCAACATCACCGTTGCTTCCGAAATCATGGCAGCTTTATGCCTTGCTGACGATCTGATGGATCTGAAAAAACGCTTTGGTGATATGTTAATCGGCTACAACATGGGCGATGAGCCTGTTTATGTCCGCGATCTGAAATGCGAAGGCGCTATGGCTATGGTCATGAAAGATGCCATCAAACCAAACCTTGTTCAGACTCTTGAACACAACCCTGTTCTGATCCATGGCGGACCATTCGCCAATATCGCTCATGGCTGCAACTCTGTCATCGCCACAAAAACCGCTCTGAAACTGGCTGATTATGTTGTAACCGAAGCCGGATTCGGTGCTGATCTGGGTGCTGAAAAGTTCCTCGATATCAAGTGCCGCATGGCTGACCTGCATCCAAATGCAGTTGTCATCGTTGCCACCATCCGTGCCCTCAAACAGCATGGCGGCGTAGCTTTCGAAGATCTGAAAGAAGAAAACGTCAATGCCATGTTAGAAGGCTGTGCCAACCTGGCAAAACACATTGACACGGTTAAACAGTTCGGTCTGCCATACATCGTTGCGATCAACCAGTTCGACAGCGATACGGAAAACGAAATCAAAGCCCTTGAAGACTGGTGCAAAGCCAACGGTCACCCACTGTCCCTTTCTCAGGTTTGGGCAAAAGGCGGCAAAGGTGCTCTCGATCTGGCTGAAAAAGTGGTTGCTCTTTGCGATGAAGAAAACAACTACGCTCCACTCTACGACGCAGACGCTTCGATCGAAGACAAAATCACAGCCATTGCTCAGAAAGTCTATGGCGCTAAAGACGTTGTTCTGACCGATGAAGCCAAAGAACAGGTTGAACAGTTCAAAAAGGCTGGCTGGGATAAAATGCCAATCTGCATGGCTAAAACCCAGATGTCTTTAAGTGATGATCCAAAAGTTATGGGTGCTCCAAAAGACTTCACCATCACCGTTCGCGAACTGCGTCCTTCCTTAGGTGCCGGCTTTATCGTTGCTCTGACCGGTAAAGTTCTGACCATGCCAGGTCTGCCAAAACATCCATCCGCTCTGGATATGGATATTGACGAAAACGGCAAGATCACTGGACTGTTCTAAGCCAAAATAAAATCCGCTTTGAACGGAAAACGATCCACAAACCCTGTTTTCTAACGGCCCCCGTTTTAAATGATTTAAGTTTCTAACGATCTCCAGCTTTTAACTATTCTCAGTTTCCGTTTCTGGAAGCTTTTGGGATAACAAAACAAATTCAGCCATACTTTTCCCTGGTGGATGCTGATCTTTGATCAGCCCTCCCAGTTTGAAAGGTATGGCTTTTTTGTGTTTGTCAGAGCATTGGGAGGTTCGATCGGCTGGTCTTTTCGAGTTGCGGTTTCTGTAAGAGAGATAAAGATACTGCTGACTTTTCTCATATGAAAGAGAACTGGCACAGACAGATTCAGCAGATCAAAAGGCATTCAGCAGCTTGCTGAATGCCAGAGAGGGCCTTTGATTCTAAGAGTCGGGAAATCACGATCAGACTGGTAAAAGTTCAGGTGCTTTTGTAAGAATCAGCCAGATTCTTCCTGACTGCGCAAATGCATACCGGCCTGGCAATCTTTCTTTGGGAGTCCTGACGATCAAAAGTGGTCTGGCTGGATACAATGAATAAAGATATCCTGTCCGATCCGAAGAAATTTCGGTCAGTCAATGACGATCGGGCAGCAAAGAATCAAAGAATTAAAGAATCAAAGAATATGATCAGTGAAACAGGGAGGGTCAGTATGATTTCTTATTTCATTACGGACAGTGACGGCCAGCTGCAGCCACTGGCCAAGCCAATGAAAGGCTGCTGGATCAGCGTCGTCTCTCCAAGTCAGGCAGAAGTGGAGCGGCTGCTGTATGAGTTTGAACTGGTGCCGGAGTTTATCAAGGCCTCACTGGATGAGCAGGAAAGTTCATACATCGACAAAGATGATGAAGCCCATCAGACGCTGGCCATTGTGGACTATCCAGAAGAAGATGACTCTTCAGATTGGGAGATCGATACGTATATCACCCTGCCAATCGGCATCATTTTTACCAAGGACTATCTGTTTACCATCTGCACGCGTGAAAACAGCACCGTTGAACGGATGGAGCATGGCAAAGTCAAAAATCTTGATACCCGCTATCGGACGCAGTTTCTGCTCAACATCCTGCTGTTGATCTCTCAGGAATATCTGGCCGATCTTCGGCAGATTGAGCGGATGTCGGAAGCAACGGAGAAGAAGCTGTATGAAAAGATGCGCAATAAAGAACTGATTGATACCCTGGTTCTTTCCAAGTCGCTCGTATACTTTTCGACTTCCTTAAAAGCCGAACAGATTACGCTGGAAAAAATTCTGCGCTCCCGCCAGATTCCGATGTATGAAGAAGATCGGGAATTGCTGGAGGATGTCATGATTGAGATCCGGCAGGCGATTGAGATGTGTAATATCTACTCGGATCTTTCGACAAAAATGACAGACAGTTTTTCCAATGTCATCAATAACAACATGAACATCATCATGAAAAGGCTGACCGTCATCACCCTGGTCATGTCCATTCCAAACATGGTCTATGGCTTTTATGGCATGAACGTCACCGGACTGCCGTTTCCTGTGGCCTGGTTTCCGTTGCTTCTCTCAGCGCTCATTGCGGCGGCGGCCTGGCTTTACTTTAAACACAACTCGGGCTTTCGCTCCTGAAAAATCAGGAAATCCATATCGGATAAGATTTTAGATTTGGGCGGTAAGCGCTTAAAAAACAAGTGCGAAATCGGGGAAAATGATAGCTCTTCATTTGATAAAAACCATTCGAACTTTTGGGCAAACCTGTACTTTCCAGCCGGATTTCAAGCCATTTGGACTCTTGCTTTTCTCAGTTTGGTAAGATGAATTGGATTCAGAAAAATCCAGACGTCAATCTTAAGAAGATGAAAGAGAAGAGGAGCCAGAAGCTTATGTTTGATGAACTTCATGAAGAGTGCGGGGTCTTTGGAGCCTATCACGTCGACGAAGCCGCGTTTTCTGTTTATTATGGACTGCATTCCCTCCAGCACCGCGGACAGGAAGCAAGTGGTATTGCGGTGTATGAGGATGGTCGTATTGACACCCGAAAGGGCAAAGGCCTGACCATCGATGTATTTAACCGCCCGGATCTTGAACAGATGAAAGGCCGCACGGCAATCGGTCATGTCCGTTATTCGACAGCCGGCGGCCAGGAGGCCGAAAACATTCAGCCAATCGTGGCTCATGGTCATTCCGGATCGATCGCCATTGTTCACAATGGGCAGATTGTCAATGACATGGAACTGCGCGTTGAACTCGAACAGAAGGGTTGTATTTTCCAGGGAACCAGTGATTCTGAGATTATCCTGCACATGATCATGAAAGAGCGGGGCAGTCTGCTCGAACGGGTTGAAAAAACGGCCCGCCAGCTTGAAGGAGCTTTCTCCTTTCTGGTTTTACAGGATGATGTCATCATTGCGGTGCGGGACAAATATGGACTGCGTCCGTTAAGTTACGCCCGCAATGGCGAAGGATACATTATCTCTTCTGAAACCTGTGCCTTTGAGGTGCAGGGCATTTATGATCACGTCGATGTCAAACCTGGCGAAGCCGTAAGCTTCAGCCGTGGTCTGGTCCGTCATCATTGTTATGTTGACCATCCAACTTCCCATATGTGTGCAATGGAGTATATCTATTTCGCCCGTCCGGATTCCGAAATCGAATCGATCAACGTCCACGCTTTCCGTAAGGAAACCGGTAAGATGTTAGCAAGAATGGATGAAGATCTCGATGCCGATCTGGTCATCGGGGTTCCTGACTCTTCGCTTTCGGCTGCCATTGGCTATGCCGAAGAAAGCGGCATGGTCATGGAAAGCGGTCTGGTCAAAAACCGCTTTGTTACCCGTACATTCATCCAGCCAACGCAATCGCTGCGCGACCGCGGTGTGCGGATGAAGCTGACACCAGTCCGGGATGTAGTTGAGGGCAAGTCGATTGTGATGATTGACGATTCGATTGTTCGCGGAACGACGTCCAGACGCATCGTTTCTTTATTAAAAGAAGCCGGCGCCAGAGAAGTACATGTCCGCATTGCTTCACCGATTATTACTTCACCTTGTTTTTATGGGGTGGATACAAGTACCAAAAAAGAACTGATCGGCGCCAACAAGACCGTCGAAGAAATCCGTGAGTATATTCAGGCTGACTCGTTGAAATTCATGAGCTGTGAAGACCTGAAAAAAGCTGCCGGTGAAGTTGGCTTATGTACTGCCTGCTTTGATGGTCAGTATTGCTCGCCGCTGTTCAGTCACGAAAAAAGTGCCAGAGGGGAAGAATAACCCGAAAGCAACGTTCATTCTTCCAGTTTCTGGCAGACATTGAAAATGGAGGAAAGTGTATGAATCTGATTGATTGGGCAGTGATCCTCATTGTGGTCATTCTCGTGATTCTGGCCATACGTTCCGGCCGAAAAAACCGCTGCTCGGGCAATTGTGCCAGTTGTCAGACCAGCTGCTCAAAATGCGAACCGGGTAGTGTGGCACCATTTGTTGAACGTTATCGCAAGGATCATCCAAAAGAGGCTTCAAAACCATAAATCAACAAAACCAATAAAAGCAAAAAGCAATTTAAGAAACAGGGCTGAAAAGCGAACCGTTTCAGGCCTGACGAAAACCTGAAGGGATCCCTCAGGTTTTTTCTTCTGTCTGTTTTCGAAAGAAGGGAACAGGTCGGGAAGAAAGAATGCGGATCAGAAATGGAGGACTACAGATGAACGAAAGTTACTTAGACAAATTTGCCCGGCTCACCATTGAGCTTGGAGTGAACTTAGAGAAAGGCCAGCCCATTGTGATTCGAAGCTCGACCGACCCCGAACTGGTGAAATTTGCCCGCAAATGCGCCCAGGCAGCCTGGAAAGCAGGTGCCAGTGAAGTACTGATGGACTGGCGTGACAGTGAGATCAGCGCCCTGGAATATGCCAATAAAGACCTGGAGGCATTTAAAACTGCCCCAAGCTGGAAAGTGGATTTCTATGAAAATGCCGCTAAAAACAATGCCGCGTTCTTATTGATCGATGGCGATGATCCAGAAGCCTTTAAAGATGCTGACCCGCTCAAAATGGTTAGCGCACGCATGGCGATGAATTCGGCCACGCCGACGTATCGGGGCGGAATCGATAATGGCAGCCTGGCCTGGTGTGTGGTTGCTGCACCAAGTGCCGGCTGGGCAAAAAAAGTCTATCCAGATCTGAGTGAAGAAGAAGCCGTGAATGTGTTATGGAATGACATTTTCAGAATCAGCCGGATTGACGAAAACGATCCAATCGAAAACTGGCTCCAGCATGGGGCCAAATTAAACGCCCAGATGGACAAACTTAACCAGGCCGGCATCGTCAAATTCCACTACACCTCATCGAATGGAACCGACTTATGGGTTGATATGCCAGAAGGCGCAATCTTTGTCGGCGGCGCAAGCAAGCTTGCGGATGGCCGTGAAAACTTCTGCAATATTCCAACTGAAGAATTATTCTCAGCTCCCGCTCTCGATGGCGTCAACGGCACGCTGGAAGCGGTTTTCCCTTTGAACGAAAACGGAAAACTCGTTGAGGGGTTTGGATTTACCTTCAAGGATGGTAAAGTAGTTGACTATCATGCCGATAAAGGAAAAGAAGTTCTTGATGCTCTCCTTCAGGGCGGCGATGGGGCAGACCGCTTAGGTGAAATTGCCCTCGTTGATAAGAGCTCTCCAATTCGGCAGGGCAGCCGAATCTACTACAATACGTTGTATGATGAAAACGCCGCCTGTCATTTTGCGTTAGGTCAGTCCTATGCAGAATGCCTGCCCGGCGCACAGACAATGTCCAAAGAAGATCTCAAACAGCACAAATTCAACCAGTCTGAAATCCATGTGGATTTCATGGTCGGTGCTGATGATCTGAACATTGATGGCTATACGAAAGAGGGAAAACTGATCCCAGTCTTTCGGAATGGCTCATTTACAGCTGAATTTGACCTCTAGTCGATAAGTATCTACAATAAGGGGCGAATCAGATTCGATACATAAGGAGAATACTATGGCTGACGATCAGAAAAAACCTTACGGAACCCCTATGGACGATACGATCTTTCAGGATCTTCTCAGTGATTCGAGAATTTCCTCACTGGAAATTAAGGAGCCTGAATTCGATTCCTTTGATGTGCAGTCCGTAATTCAGGAAGCCAGAACGGTCTCGAACGCGAAGAAATCCCCCGCAAATCCATTCGGAAAACGAAGCCGGCGCAATAAAGTTCACAAAGATACCTCTGCCACATTCAATGAACAGAGTTTCTTTGCTTCCAAAGCAGAGCGCCGTCAGGAACAGGAAGAAGCAACACCTGCTGCCAGTGCCTTTAAAGAAACCACTCCGGCAGCTGAACCTGAAGAAAAGATTCAGCCCAATGCAACGGATGCAGTTTCGGCTGACGAAAACAAAGAACAGTCTCAGGCAGAAACAAAGACTTCTTCACAGACCGTTCCGGCCTTTATGCAGACAAGAGAAGAAAGCCAGGCCCGCAAGCCAAAGACTTTCTCAGAAATCCTGCACAACAGCCGCTATCAGGAAAACCAGAAAGCCCTCGAAAACCTCGATCTTTTTGATGAACCTGTCATTGAAACACCGCTGTTTGCCCAGGCAGAAGAAGGGGCACCAACCACTCCGACTGAACCTTCTGTGGTCATTACCCGCAAAAGCCAGTCTGAGCTGTTAAAACAGGCCCAGACCCCGGAAGATGAAGAACCGGTGCAGGAAATTGTTTCGGAAACCGTAACGGTAGAAGAAATGGTTGAACCGGAACCAGAAAAAGAAACGAAAAAAGAAACTCGAAAAGAATCCCGCCGGAAAAAGAAGACCCAGGAAGAAGATACGCAGGACGATGCCGTCTATGATCCAGGTGCCAGTCTGGTCGATGACTATCACTATGATGAGTACGAAGACAAAAAGCGCTTTTCAACCACGGACTATCGTAAGATTGAAGACTACCTGACCCATGAATCCGCTCAGGGCTTCCACTTTGTACGCAGCGACGGAAACAAGTACTACTTCAATAAGTCTGAGCCACGCAACTATTACTACAAAGTGCTTTACTTCGCCAAGGAACCAGACGACAGTTATTGGAACGCTCTTGAAAAACAGGGCTGGAAACGCATTGAACAGGTGCCAAGCCGTCATAAACGCGATGCAGGCTGGTACATCATGCGCAATGAGAAAAAGCCAGGCCAGCTGCCAAAAGACATTGAGAACGAAGAAGAGAAATATCGTTACTTCTCGAAACTTTCTTCTTCCTGTCGTTCGACAATGTTCCTGTTGTTTATCGTTATGGTCTGCTCGGCCATTGCGGTTTTCTTACAGTACTACTTCAAAGGCTATATTGCGGTTATGGCCGCCAGTGCGGTACTGTTCCTCATTGCTTTATGGATCTTCCTCGTTTACGCCCGTATGTTAAGCAAGGCACGTAAACAGGCCTCGCTTTTATCCGCCCGGATTCGTCTGGCCCAAAACGATCCGAACTACCTTGCTTTACGCCATGCTGGTGAAAGTGATGAACAGCTCGATACCGACTGGGCAAAGCTGGATGAAGAAGATGAAGCCAAAGAAGATCAGGATGATTCTGAACAGCCATCAACCTACGACCAGGACGATGAATCTGAAGAGGATGAATCCGAAGACGATCAGGATGACGATGAAGACGACGACTACGATGACGATGAAGACGACGACTACGATGACGAGGAAGAAGAAAGAAAACCTCGCCGCCGCTGGGGACGCCGCCGTTAGGCTTTGATCAGGGACGATTTACTCTGAAAATCCATACAAACTTCAAAAATGAACAAGGACAGCGAACCAATCCCGCTGTCCTTTTGTTTATGTTCAATTGTTTACGACCAACTTATTCGTGCCCAATTGGTTTGGGTTCA